>RCUK01000030.1_pt1 | contig 252411 bp, 250 predicted proteins | sample 2166381 | NCBI WGS metagenome assembly RCUK01 (sample SAMN09932809, study PRJNA488358) | compost metagenome | isolation source: compost soil in an enriched community | place: Germany: Experimental Botanical Garden | reverse complement strand
AAGGCCTGCGCTTCGCGATCCGCGAAGGCGGCCGTACCGTCGGCGCCGGCGTGGTCTCCAAGATCATCGCGTAATCTGCTAGAATCTGCGCCCCGATGTTGCCTGGGTAGGGCATCGGGGTGTAACCAAATGGGAAAAGAGGCGCAGGACGCTCCTCGTGTTCCCCGGACCAGGAAGGGTCGCGCCATTCAGGCAGTGTCAACAGGTCCCCTGTTGACCGCCGCGTTGCATGCGCGCTATACTTTTTGTCTGGGCAGATCGGGAGACCGGTCTGCCTCGATTTTTGAGGTCTACGGAAAGATCTTGTCGCCGCACGGGAGTGTGCGGCGTCCGCATTCAGGATATTCATGGGACAAGGCAACCCAGAGGCCTTGTCCGTCGCTCTTTTAACGAAGGAACCCACCGTCATGGCGGACCAAAAGATCCGGATTCGGCTGAAGGCGTTCGATCATCGTTTGATCGACCGTTCGGCCAGCGAGATCGTAGAAACGGCAAAGCGGACCGGCGCGCAAGTGCGTGGCCCGATCCCGCTGCCGACCAAGATCGAGCGTTACACCATTCTCGTCTCCCCGCACGTCGACAAGGACGCGCGTGACCAGTACGAGACCCGCACGCACAAGCGCGTGCTCGATATCGTTGACCCGAACGACAAGACCGTGGACGCGCTGATGAAGCTCGAACTGGCTGCCGGCGTCGACGTTCAGATCAAGCTGACCTGAGGACTACGACCATGACGAAGAAATATTCGTTGGGCTTCGTGGGCCGCAAGGCTGGCATGAGCCGCGTGTTCACCGAAGATGGCCAGGCCATCCCGGTGACCCTGATTGAAGCCACCCCGAACCGCATCGCGCAGATCAAGACCGTCGAAGCTGACGGCTACAGCGCCGTGCAGGTGACCGTCGGCGCGCGTCGCGCTGCCCTGGTCAACAAGCCGGAAGCCGGTCACTTCGCCAAGGCGAAGGTCGAAGCCGGTCGCGGCCTGTGGGAATTCCGCGTTGAAGACGCCCAGCTCGGCGATTTCGCCGTCGGCGGCGAAGTCAAGGCGGACATCTTTGAAGTTGGCCAGAAGGTCGACGTCCAGGGTGTCACCAAGGGTAAGGGCTTCCAGGGCACCATCAAGCGCTACAACTTCCGTATGGGCGATGCAACCCACGGTAACTCGCTGTCGCATCGCGCGCCGGGTTCCTTGGGCCAGCGCCAGACCCCGGGTCGCGTTTTCCCGGGTAAGAAGATGTCCGGCCACATGGGTTCGGTGCAGCAGAGCACGCAGAACCTGGAAGTGGTGAAGGTCGATGTCGAACGTGGTCTGATCGCGATCCGTGGTGCCGTTCCGGGCGCAGCGGGTGGTGACGTGATCGTTCGTCCGGCTAGCAAGGCATAAGGAGAGATGACGATGGAACTCGTTATCACGGGTAGCAACAACAAGGTCTCGGTCTCCGATGCCGTGTTCGGTCGCGATTTCAGCGAAGATCTGGTTCACCAGGTCGTCGTTGCTTACCGCAACGCCGGTCGCGCCGGCACCAAGGCACAGAAGACTCGCTCTGAAGTGGCTGGTACCACCAAGAAGTCGAAGAAGCAGAAGGGCGGCGGCGCGCGTCATGGCGCACTGACGGCTCCGATCTTCGTCGGCGGCGGTGTCACCTTCGCGGCCAAGCCGCGCAGCTTCGAGCAGAAGGTCAACCGCAAGCAGTACCGTGCAGCCATGTGCGCGATCCTGTCCGAGCTGAACCGCCAGGGCCGTCTGACGATCGTGGAGTCCTTCGATGTCGAAGCGACCAGCACCAAGTCGTTGATCGCCAAGCTGGCCGGCCTGGAAGTGGGCAAGCGTCCGCTGATCGTCACCGAAGATGCTTCCGAGCACCTGTACCTGTCGGCGCGCAACATTCCCTACGTGGAAGTGCGTGACGTCCAGGGTCTGGACCCGGTGTCGCTGGTCGGTGCCGACACGGTCGTCATCACCGCTGACGCGGTCAAGAAGGTCGAGGAGTGGCTGGCATGAGCGCCAACGAGAAAATCTTCAGCGTTCTTCGCGCTCCGCGAGTCTCCGAAAAGACCGCGCGCCTGCAGGAACATTCCAACCAGTATGTCTTCGAAGTCTCGAACGAAGCCACCAAGGCCGATGTAAAGGCCGCGGTTGAGCAGCTGTTCGACGTCAAGGTCGAGTCGGTCAACGTGCTGAACGTGAAGGGCAAGAACAAGTCCTTCCGTAACCGCACCGGCCGCCGCGGCGATTGGCGCAAGGCGTACGTGCGTCTCGCCGATGGCCAGTCCATCGATGTAACGGCCAAGGCCTGAGGTACATCCCATGCCATTGATGAAATTCAAGCCCACTTCCCCCGGCCGCCGTTCGGCCGTGCGCGTGGTTACGCCCGATCTGCACAAGGGCGCACCGCACGCAGCGTTGCTGGAGCCGCAGAGCAAGTCCGGTGGTCGTAACCACCACGGCCGCATCACCACCCGTCACGTTGGTGGTGGCCACAAGCAGCACTACCGTGTCATCGACTTCAAGCGCAACAAGGAAGGCATTCCGGCGCGCGTGGAACGCATCGAATACGATCCGAACCGCACCGCCCACATCGCCCTGCTGTGCTACGTCGACGGCGAGCGCCGCTACATCATCGCACCGAAGGGCCTGAAGGCCGGTGACCAGGTGATCGCGGGTTCGGATGCGCCGATCAAGACCGGCAACACCCTGCCGCTGCGCAACATCCCGGTCGGTACCACTGTCCACGGCATCGAACTGAAGCCGGGCAAGGGTGCCCAGATCGCACGTGCCGCCGGCGCCGCCGTGCAGCTCGTCGCTCGTGAAGGCATCTACGCCACCCTGCGCCTGCGCTCGGGTGAAATGCGCAAGGTGCCGGTCGAGTGCCGCGCCACCATCGGTGAAGTCGGTAACGACGAACACAACCTGGAAAAGCTGGGCAAGGCTGGCGCCAAGCGCTGGCGCGGTGTCCGCCCGACCGTTCGTGGTGCTGCCATGAACCCGGTTGACCATCCGCACGGTGGTGGTGAGGCGAAGGCCGGCCAGGGTAATCCGCATCCGGTCACCCCGTGGGGTGTCCCGACCAAGGGTTACAAGACGCGCAAGAACAAGCGCACCCAGCAATTCATCGTCCGCGATCGTAGGGGCTAATCGACCATGGCACGTTCACTCAAGAAGGGCCCGTTCGTCGATCACCACCTCGTCAAGAAGGTGGAGGCCGCTGCGGGTAGCAAGAAGCCGATCAAGACCTGGTCGCGCCGTTCGATGATCCTGCCGGAAATGGTAGGCATCACCATCGCCGTTCATAACGGTAAGAACCACGTTCCGGTGCTCGTCAACGAGAACATGGTCGGCCACAAGCTCGGCGAATTTGCCATCACCCGGACCTTCAAGGGTCACGGTGGTGACAAGAAGTCGGGCAAGTAAGGAGAGATGACAATGGAAGCGAAAGCAATCCTGCGCTCCGCGCGCATCTCTGCGCAGAAAGCCCGTCTGGTCGCTGACCAGGTGCGCGGCCTGCCGGCCGAGCGTGCGGTCAACCTGCTGAAGTTCTCGGACAAGAAGGCTGCCCACCTGATCAAGAAGGTGGTGGAGTCGGCTATTGCAAACGCCGAGAACAACCAGGGCGCCGACGTCGACGAGCTGAAGGTTCAGACCATCATGGTAGATGAAGGTCCGACCCTGAAGCGTTTCATGGCGCGGGCGAAAGGCCGCGGCACCCGCATCCTCAAGCGCACCAGCCACATCACTGTGGTTGTGGGCGCCGGCAAGTAAGCGGAAAGGAAAACACCATGGGTCATAAAGTTCATCCGATTGGTATCCGCCTCGGCATTTCCAAGGACTGGAACTCCAAGTGGTACGCCAACAAGGCCGAGTTTGCTGGTTACCTGGCAGCCGACCTGAAGGTGCGGGACATGCTGCGCAAGAAGCTCGCGCAGGCCGGCATCAGCAAGATCCTTATCGAGCGTCCGGCAAAGACCGCTCGCGTGACGATCCACACCGCCCGTCCGGGCGTGGTGATCGGCAAGCGCGGTGAGGACATCGAAAAGCTGCGCAAGGAAGTGAGCGAGATGATGGGCGTTCCGGCGCACATCAACGTCACCGAAGTGCGCAAGCCCGAGCTGGACGCGCAGCTGGTTGCCGAGTCGATCGCGCAGCAGCTGGAGCGTCGCATCATGTTCCGCCGTGCAATGAAGCGCTCGGTCGGCAACGCGATGCGCCTGGGTGCCCTGGGCATCAAGGTCAACGTCGGTGGCCGCCTCAACGGTGCAGAAATCGCCCGTTCGGAGTGGTACCGCGAAGGCCGCGTGCCGCTGCACACGCTGCGTGCCGACATCGACTATGGCTTCGCTGAAGCCAAGACGACCTACGGCATCATCGGCATCAAGGTCTGGATCTATAAGGGCGAGGTTTTCGATTTCTCCCAGGTTGGCCAGGAAAAGCAGGACGATTCCCCGCGCAACGATCGTAACGATCGTGGCGACCGCGGTGACCGTCAGCGCCCGGCTCGTGAAGCGAGGTAACGGCAATGTTGCAACCCAAGCGAACCAAATACCGCAAGGTACACAAGGGCCGTAACGATGGCCTGAGCTGGAGCGCCAACGCTGTCAGCTTCGGCGAGTACGGCCTGAAGGCAACCGCCCACGGTCAGCTGACCGCGCGCCAGATCGAAGCGGCCCGCCGCTCGATCAGCCGCTACGTCAAGCGCGGTGGCAAGATGTGGATCCGAGTGTTCCCCGACAAGCCGATCACCAAGAAGCCCATCGAAGTCCGAATGGGTTCTGGTAAGGGCAACGTGGAGTACTGGGTCGCCCAGATCCAGCCCGGCCGCATGATCTATGAAATTGAAGGTGTGGATGAAAGCGTGGCTCGCGAGGCGTTCCGCCTGGCAGCTGCCAAGCTCTCCGTGACCACCACCTTCGTGACCCGGACGGTGATGTAATGGATATCAAACAACTTCGCGAAAAGTCGGCTGACGATCTGAAGGCCCACCTGACCGACCTGCGTAAGGAGCAGTTCTCGCTCCGTATGCAGCAGGTTACCGGCCAGCTGCCGAAGACTCACGAAACCCGCCGGGTCCGCCGCGAGATTGCTCGCGTCAAGACCCTGCTCGGCAGCACCAAGTAAGGATGGCCGCGATGAGCGACAATACTGAAAACAAGACGCTGCGCACGGTCGAAGGCCGTGTCGTCAGCAACAAGATGGACAAGACGGTCACCGTGTTGGTGGAGCGCCTGGTCAAGCACGCCCTGTACGGCAAGTACATCAAGCGTTCGACCAAGCTGCACGCACACGACGCCGACAACGCCTGCAACGAAGGCGATGTCGTCCGCGTGACCGAGATTGCTCCGATGTCCAAGACCAAGAACTGGCGCGTGGTGGAAGTCATCACGCGTGCGGCTGAATAAGGAGATCTGAATCATGATCCAGATGCAGAGCTACCTCGAGGTCGCGGACAATTCCGGTGCCAAGGAAGTGATGTGCATCAAGGTGCTGGGCGGCTCCAAGCGTCGCTACGCCCACATCGGTGACATCATCAAGGTCACCGTGAAGGATGCGATCCCGCGCGGCAAGGTCAAGAAGGGTGAAGTGTTCGACGCCGTCGTGGTGCGTACCCGCAAGGGTGTGCGTCGCGCCGACGGTTCGCTGATCCGTTTCGACGCCAACGCTGCGGTCCTGCTCAACAACAAGCAAGAGCCGATCGGCACCCGCATCTTCGGACCGGTGACGCGTGAACTTCGTACCGAGAAGTTCATGAAGATCGTCTCGCTCGCTCCCGAAGTGCTGTGAGCGACAGGAGATAATCATGGCTAACCGTATCAAGAAGGGCGACCAGGTCGTCGTCAACACCGGCAAGGACAAGGGCAAGCAGGGCGAAGTCGTCCGCGTCGACGGCGATCGTGTGATCGTCGCCAACGTGAACATCGTCAAGCGCCACACCAAGCCGAACCCGCAGGCAGGCGTTGCCGGCGGCGTGGTCGAGCGTGAAGCGTCGATCCATATCTCCAACGTGAACGTGCTCAACCCGGCTTCGGGCAAGGGCGAACGCGTTGGTTTCAAGGTGCTGGAGGATGGACGCAAACTGCGTGTGTTCCGCTCCAGCGGTGAGGCGCTCGACGCCTGAGGATGCGCTGATGAATACCCGTCTCGAAAAGTTCTACAAGGAAGAAGTGGTGCCGGCGCTGATGAAGCAGTTCGGCTACACCAATCCGATGCAGGTTCCGAAGCTGGTCAAGGTCACCCTGAACATGGGTGTCGGCGAAGCAGCCACGAACAAGAAGATCCTGGAAAACGCCGTCGCCGACATGGCCAAGGTCTCCGGCCAGAAGCCGATCGTGACCAAGTCCCGCGTCTCGGTGGCTTCGTTCAAGATCCGCGATGGTTGGCCGATCGGCTGCAAGACCACGCTGCGTCGTGAAAAGATGTATGAGTTCCTGGATCGCCTGATCAACATCTCGCTGCCGCGCGTGCGCGACTTCCGTGGTGTCTCGGGTCGTTCCTTCGACGGTCGCGGCAACTTCAACATGGGTGTGAAGGAACAGATCATCTTCCCGGAAATCGACTTCGACGCTGTCGACGCGATCCGCGGCATGGATATCGCCATCACCACCACCGCCAAGACCGACGCGGAAGCGAAGGCGCTGCTCGCAGCGTTCAAGTTCCCGTTCCGTAACTGATACGTCGAGGAATCCGAAATGGCAAAGACCTCCATGGTCAACCGCGATCTGAAGCGCGCCAAACTGGCCGTCAAGTTCGCTGGCAAGCGTGAAGAGCTGAAGAAGATCATCTCCAGCACGACCGCTTCGTACGACGAGAAGGCTGAAGCCGTGGTCAAGTTGCAGAAGCTGCCGCGCGACTCGTCGCCGAGCCGCCACCGCAACCGCTGCGAGCTGTCCGGCCGCCCGCGTGGCGTCTACAGCAAGTTCGGCCTCGGCCGCAACAAGCTGCGTGAAGCCACCATGCGTGGCGACGTGCCGGGCCTGCGCAAGGCCAGCTGGTAAGGGATTCGTCCCGGAACCTGCCCCGCATCCCCTGGATGTGGGGCAGGGGGGGCGACCGGTTTGTTCAGGTTTGTCCCCAATTGAAGAGTCCGACGCAAGTCGGGCTCTTTTTGCCGTATACTCCCGCGTCTTGCCTTTTCACACGGGCGGGCGTAGAGCGGATCGCTGGTCCGCTGTTGGATTTGTGAAGGGTACTGGCCCATCCCAGGAACACAGCAAGATTTTCGCGAAAGCGGATATCGGTGCACTCAAAGGTATCGACTATGAGCATGACTGATCCCATCGCCGACCTGCTGGTACGCATCAAGAATGCGGCCGCGGTTGGCAAGCAGACGGTGAAGGCACCGTCGTCCAAGATCAAGGTGGCAATCGCAGAGGTGTTGAAGGCCGAGGGCTACATCACCGACCTGCGCGTGACCAAGATCGAGAACAACAAGGCCGAACTTGAAATCGTCCTGAAGTATTTCGAGGGCAAGCCGGTCATCGAGACCCTGAAGCGCTTCTCGCGTTCGGGTCTGCGCCAGTACCGTGGCAAGTCCGAGCTGCCGAAGGTCCTGAACGGCCTGGGCATCTCCATCATCTCCACCTCCAAGGGCATCATGACTGATGCGCAGGCGCGCCAGTTGGGCGTCGGCGGCGAAGTCCTGTGCTTCGTGGCCTAAGGCGAGAAGGAAACTACTATGTCCCGCGTAGCCAAGAAGCCGGTCAACCTGCCCAAGGGCGTTGAACTGAACATCCAGCCGGAATCCGTCAGCGTGAAGGGCCCGAAGGGCACCCTGTCGCTGCCGAAGGTTGCTGGCGTTGAAATCACCGTTGAGAACGGCGTTGCCAACCTGGCCGCCAACGATCCGTCGCTGACCGCCCTCACCGGCACCGTGCGCGCGATCCTGGCCAACATGGTCCACGGCGTCACCGAAGGCTTCGAGCGCAAGCTCGAGCTGGTCGGCGTCGGCTACCGTGCCGCCATGCAGGGCAAGGACCTGAGCCTGTCGCTCGGTTTCTCGCACCCGGTCGTGTTCGTGGCGCCGGAAGGCATCACCCTGTCGACCCCGACCCAGACCGAAGTTCTGGTCCAGGGCTCGGACAAGCAGCGCGTTGGTGAAGTGGCAGCCAAGATCCGTGGCTTCCGTCCGCCGGAGCCCTACAAGGGCAAGGGTGTGAAGTACGCCGGCGAAGTCATCATTCGTAAGGAAGCCAAGAAGGCCTAATCAGGCGCGGGAACTTCCACGGGCGCCTGGCCGGCAACGGTTGGGCGCCTCAAAGCAAAAGCCCGCTTCACTTCAGCTTTCAAGGAACTCAAATCATGAGCATCAACAAGAACATCGCCCGCCTGCGTCGCGCCAAGTCGACCCGTGCACACATCCGCGTTCTCGGCGTGCCGCGTCTGTCGGTGCTGCGCACCGGTCAGCACCTGTACGCCCAGGTCTTCACCGCCGATGGCTCCAAGGTGCTGGCTGCTGCCAACACCACCCAGGCCGACGTCAAGGAAGGCCTGAAGAACGGCAAGAACAGCGACGCCGCCGCCAAGGTGGGCAAGCTGGTCGCCGAGCGCGCCAAGGCTGCGGGCATCGAGAAGGTCGCTTTCGACCGCTCGGGCTACCGCTACCACGGTCGCATCAAGGCACTGGCTGAAGCTGCCCGCGAAGGCGGCCTGCAGTTCTAAGGGATTCGGGAGCAGGGTACATCCCTGCTTCCACCTGCCTGCCGGCGCGGGTTGCGCCGGGCGACGTCCTTCTTCTGCAGGGGCGCTCGATCCACCGCACCACTTCACAGCTATAAGCGGCCTCGAGCCGTACATACCCAATCAATCAAGGAATCAACATGGCAGAAGAACGTCAGCAGCGGGGTCGCGATCGCGACCGTAACCGCGAAGAGAAAGTCGACGACGGCATGATCGAAAAGCTGGTCGCGGTCAACCGCGTCAGCAAGACCGTCAAGGGCGGCCGTCAGTTCACCTTCACCGCACTGACCGTGGTCGGTGACGGCGCAGGCAAGGTCGGTTTCGGTTATGGCAAGGCCCGCGAAGTGCCGGTCGCCATCCAGAAGTCGATGGAGCAGGCTCGCAAGAACCTGGCCGACGTCGATCTGAACAACGGCACCCTGTGGCACCCGGTGAAGTCCGGCCACGGCGCAGCCCGCGTGTTCATGATGCCGGCCTCGGAAGGTACCGGTGTGATCGCCGGTGGTGCCATGCGCGCCGTGCTGGAAGCCGTTGGCGTCAAGAACGTGCTGGCCAAGGCCGTCGGTTCGCGTAACCCGATCAACCTGGTCCGTGCCACGCTGAAGGGCCTGACCGAAATGCAGTCGCCGGTCCGCATCGCGGCCAAGCGCGGCAAGAAGGTGGAGGATCTCAACCATGGCTAATGAAACCGGCAAGACCGTCAAGGTCCGCCTGGTCGGCGGCCTGCGTGGCACCCAGTCGCGTCACCGCCTGTCGGTGCGTGCCCTGGGCCTGAACAAGCTCAACGATGTCCGTGAACTGAAGGACAGCCCGCAGGTTCGCGGTCTGATCAACAAGGTTCATTACCTCGTCAAGGTTGAGGAATAATCCAATGACCATGCATCTCAATGAACTGAGCCCGGCACCGGGCGCTCGCAAAGAGCGTACCCGCGTCGGTCGTGGTATCGGCTCCGGCCTGGGCAAGACCTGCGGCCGCGGCCACAAGGGTTCGTTCGCCCGTAAGGGTGGCGGCAAGATCAAGGCAGGCTTCGAAGGCGGCCAGACCCCCATGCAGCGTCGTCTGCCGAAGGTCGGTTTCCGTTCCAAGATCGCCAAGGACACCGCTGAAGTGCTGTCCTACCAGCTGGAACGCCTGGAAGCCGGCGAGATCGACTTTGCCGCGCTGCGCGCTGCCAAGCTGGTCCCGAGCACCGCCAAGCGTGCCAAGATCGTCATGAAGGGCGACGTCACCAAGGCGTTCACCCTGAAGGGCGTCGCTGCAACGGCCAGTGCCAAGGCCGCGATCGAAGCTGCCGGCGGCAGCGTACAGGAGTAAGACATGGCGCAAGCTGGCATTGGTAACCTCGGCGGCGGGCTCGGCAAGTTCACGGAACTTCGCCAGCGTCTGCTGTTCGTCATCGGGGCATTGATCGTCTATCGCATCGGCTGTTATGTGCCGGTGCCGGGCGTGAATCCCGATGCCATGCTTGCGCTCATGCAGGCGCAGGGCGGCGGCATCGTGGACATGTTCAACATGTTCTCGGGCGGCGCCCTGCACCGTTTCAGCATTTTCGCGCTGAACGTGATGCCGTACATCTCGGCATCCATCGTGATGCAGCTGGCGGTCCATATCTTCCCGGCATTGAAGGCAATGCAGAAGGAAGGTGAGTCGGGCCGTCGCAAGATCACCCAATATTCCCGCATCGGCGCCGTGTTGCTGGCGGTGGTGCAGGGCGGCAGCATCGCGCTGGCGCTGCAGAACCAGCTCTCGCCGAGTGGCGCGCCGGTCGTCTACGCACCGGGCATGGGCTTTGTGCTCACCGCCGTGGTTGCGCTGACCGCCGGTACGATCTTCCTGATGTGGGTCGGCGAGCAGGTCACCGAGCGCGGCATCGGCAACGGTGTGTCGCTGATCATCTTCGCCGGCATCGTGGCCGGCCTGCCGGGCGCGGTCATCCACACCGTGGAGGCCTACCGCGACGGCAACATGAGCTTCATTTCGCTGCTGCTGATCGTGCTGGTGGTGCTGGCCTTCACCTACTTCGTGGTGTTCGTCGAGCGTGGCCAGCGTCGGATCACGGTCAACTACGCGCGCCGCCAGGGCGGTCGCAACGCGTACATGAACCAGACCTCGTTCCTGCCGCTGAAGCTGAACATGGCGGGCGTGATCCCGGCCATCTTCGCCTCCAGCATCCTGGCGTTCCCGACCACCCTGGCCATGTGGTCCGGCCAGGCCAGCTCGGCCACCTGGCTGCAGAAGGTCGCCAATGCACTGGGCCCGGGCGAGCCGCTGCACATGATCGTGTTCGCTGCGCTGATCACCGGTTTCGCGTTCTTCTATACCGCGCTGGTGTTCAATTCGCAGGAAACCGCGGACAACCTGAAGAAGTCCGGCGCCCTGATTCCGGGCATCCGTCCGGGCAAGGCCACCGCCGACTACATCGACGGCGTGCTGACCCGCCTGACCGCGGCCGGTTCGCTGTACCTGGTGATCGTCTGCCTGCTGCCGGAAATCATGCGCACCCAGCTGGGCGCCTCCTTCTACTTCGGCGGCACCTCGCTGCTGATCGTGGTGGTGGTGGTGATGGACTTCATCGCGCAGATCCAGGCGCACCTGATGTCGCACCAGTACGAGAGCCTGCTGAAAAAGGCCAACCTGAAGGGCGGCAATCGCGGCGGTTTTGCCCGCGGCTGATAAGCCTGTTACACTTTCGTCTTCCTGACGTGATGGTCCTCCGCTTCGCGGACCTGGCCACACAAACGAAGGGCGGCCCCCGCAGCGGTTCCGGGTGGGGGTGAGATCGGGTGGTCCCGCGCGGGAGTAGCGCGGGCGTCACCGGAAAGGGCACGAAAGTGCCGTTTTCCGGGGTCAACCTGATCCGGCGCCGGAGCCTGGGCACACTCCCTGGGCCGGGTTCGTGAAACCTTGTGTTTCACGGGCTTCCAAGTAGACCGGAACCTTGTTAGTATCGCTAGTTCACTTTTTTGATCCATCCTGCCGGAATGGCGCGCCCCATGGTGCGCTGTCGGCCATCACTCAGCTGGAGAACCGCGTCATGGCGCGTATTGCAGGCGTCAACCTGCCAGCCCAGAAGCATGTCTGGGTCGGGTTGCAAAGCATTTACGGCATCGGCCGTACCCGTTCGAAGAAGGTCTGCGACGCCGCAGGCGTGACCTCGACCACCAAGATCCGCGATCTGTCGGAGCCGGAAATCGAGCGTCTGCGTCTCGAAGTCGGCAAGTACATCGTGGAAGGCGATCTGCGCCGTGAAATCGGTATCGCGATCAAGCGCCTGATGGATCTGGGCTGCTACCGCGGTCTGCGTCACCGTCGCGGTCTTCCGCTGCGTGGCCAGCGCACCCGTACCAACGCCCGCACCCGCAAGGGCCCGCGCAAGGCGATCAGGAAGTAAGGGACCTAAGAAATGGCTAAGCCCGTCGCTAAGACCAAGAAGAAGATCAAGCGCGTCGTCACTGACGGCGTCGCCCACGTCCACGCTTCTTTCAACAACACCATCGTGACCATCACCGACCGTCAGGGCAACGCTCTGTCGTGGGCGACCTCCGGTGGCGCTGGCTTCCGCGGTTCGCGCAAGTCCACCCCGTTCGCTGCCCAGGTGGCTGCCGAGAAGGCCGGCCGTGCCGCGCTCGACTACGGCGTCAAGTCCCTGGAAGTCCGCATCAAGGGCCCGGGTCCGGGTCGTGAGTCGGCCGTGCGCTCGCTGAACAACGTGGGCTACAAGATCACCAACATCATCGACGTGACGCCTATCCCGCACAACGGGTGCCGTCCGCCGAAGAAGCGTCGCGTCTAAAGGAGCGATAAGAAATGGCTCGTTATATCGGTCCTACCTGTAAGCTCGCCCGCCGCGAAGGCGCCGACCTTTCCCTCAAGAGCCCGGCCCGTGCGCTGGACTCCAAGTGCAAGCTGGAGCAGAAGCCCGGCCAGCACGGCGCGACCGCCCGCAAGGGCAAGCTGTCCGACTACGCCACCCAGCTGCGTGAAAAGCAGAAGGTCAAGCGTATCTACGGTCTGCTGGAGCGTCAGTTCCGCAACTACTACAAGAAGGCCTCGACCAAGAAGGGCAACACCGGCGAGAACCTCCTGCAGCTGCTGGAAACCCGCCTGGACAACGTTGTCTATCGCATGGGCTTCGCTGTGACCCGCCCGGCTGCCCGTCAGCTGGTCTCGCACCGCGGCGTCACCGTGAACGGCAAGTCGGTCAACCTGGCTTCTTACCAGGTCAAGGCTGGCGACGCTGTCGCGCTGTCCGAAAAGGCTGCCAAGCAGCTGCGCGTTCAGGAAGCCCTGACCGTTGCTGCCACGCACGACCTGCGTCCGTCGTGGGTTGAAGTGGATTCCGGCAAGTTCGCCGGCATCTTCAAGGCTGTTCCGGATCGTGCGGACCTGCCTGCGGATATCAACGAAGCGCTGATCGTCGAGTTGTATTCGAAGTAATTCACATTGGAGAATCCCCGGCGACGGCCGGGGATTCACTAGGAGAACCCGCAACATGACGGTTACCGCCAACCAGGTTCTGCGTCCTCGCGGTCCGCAGATCGAACGCCTTACCGACACCCGCGCCAAGGTCGTTATCGAACCCTTGGAGCGTGGTTACGGGCATACGCTGGGCAATGCCCTGCGTCGCGTGCTGCTGTCGTCCATCCCGGGCTTCGCCATCACGGAAGTTGAGATCGACGGCGTACTGCACGAGTACACCACGCTCGAAGGCTTGCAGGAGGACGTGCTTGAAGTCCTGCTCAACCTGAAGGACGTGGCCATCCGTATGCACACTGGTGACAGCGCGACTCTGTCGCTGTCCAAGCAGGGTCCGGGTGTCGTGACCGCTGCCGATATCAAGGTCGACCACAACGTCGAGATCCTCAACAACGACCATATCATTTGCCACCTGACCAAGGACACGGCAATCAATATGCGTCTGAAGATCGAGCGTGGTTTCGGCTACCAGCCGGCGGCCGCACGTCGTCGTCCGGATGAAGAAACCCGTGCCATCGGTCGTCTGGTCCTGGACGCCTCGTTCTCGCCGGTCCGTCGCGTCGCCTACTCGGTGGAAGCGGCCCGCGTCGAACAGCGTACCGACCTGGACAAGCTGGTGCTGGACATCGAAACCAACGGCACGATCGATGCCGAGGAAGCCGTGCGCACTGCCGCGGACATCCTCAGCGATCAGCTGTCGGTCTTCGGTGACTTCACCCACCGCGACCGCGGTGCAGCCAAGCCGGCCAACAACGGCGTGGATCCGGTGCTGCTGCGCCCGATCGACGACCTGGAGTTGACCGTGCGCTCGGCCAACTGCCTGAAGGCAGAGAGCATCTACTACATCGGCGATCTGATCCAGAAGACCGAAGTGGAACTGCTCAAGACCCCGAACCTCGGCAAGAAGTCGCTCACCGAGATCAAGGAAGTCCTCGCACAGCGCGGCCTTTCGCTCGGCATGAAGCTGGAGAACTGGCCGCCGGCCGGTGTCGCCCAGCACGGCATGCTCGGCTGATCCAGTACTACGCAAGATGCTTGACCCCGCACCTTCGGGTGCGGGGGCTTCACCGCAAGACCACGCATCGACAGGCCCATAGCCTGCGGTGACGGTCGGCCAGGAGGGCCGGCATCGGACCATCCGCAGTCCAAGCAGCAACGCCAGGATGGCGACAGCGATACCCAACCGATCCAACATTCAATCAAGGAATCACGTCCATGCGTCACATGAAGTCCGGCCGCAAGTTCAACCGTACCAGCGCCCACCGCGAAGCGATGTTCAAGAACATGGCTGCCTCGCTGTTCAAGCACGAGCTGATCAAGACCACGCTACCGAAGGCCAAGGAACTGCGCCGCGTTGCCGAGCCGCTGATCACCCTGGCCAAGGTCGACTCCGTCGCCAACCGCCGTCTGGCCTTCGCCCGTCTGCGTGACAACGAAGCCGTGGGCAACCTGTTCACCATCCTGGGCCCGCGCTACGCGACCCGTCCGGGTGGCTACCTGCGTCTGCTGAAGTGCGGCTTCCGCGCTGGCGACAATGCTCCGATGGCCTACGTCGAACTGGTCGACCGTCCGGCTGCCGTGGCTGAAGCCGTCGAAGAGTAATCGACGCGCAACACCCGTAATTCGGTGAAGAACCCGGCCTTGTGCCGGGTTTTTCCGTTATGGGGCCGCGCAGAACACGCTGTCCGGTCCAGCGCGCCGATATTCGGCGTGCGGGCGGGCACTGGCGCAGGTGAGGGCCTGTTAATCTTGGCGCCTGGACTTTGACGAGTGTTGGCAATGAATCCACTGCGCTGGAATTACCGCGCCCAGTTCCTGCTGGGGTTTTTGATCTGCGCCGGGCTGCTGGCCTATGCGATTTTCCTGCAGCTCAAGATCGGGCTGGAGCCCTGCCCGCTGTGCATCTTCCAGCGCCTGGCGTTCGCCGCACTGGGCCTGCTGTTCCTGATCGGCGCGTTGCACGGGCCGCGCGAGCGGGCCGGCCGGGCCACCTACGGGATCCTGGCCTTCATCGCCGCGGCGGTGGGCATGGGCATCGCCGGCCGCCACGTGTACGTGCAACTGCTGCCCAAGGACATGGGGTCCAGCTGTGGTCCGCCGCTGGCCTTCCTCAGCGAGACCATGGGGCCGCTGGAAGTGTTCCGGACGGTGCTGACCGGTACCGGTGACTGCGGCAACATCGACTGGCAGTTCCTGGGCCTGACCATGCCGATGTGGAGCCTGGTGTGGTTCGTGCTGCTGGCCGCCTGGGCCCTGCTGGTTTCGTTCCGGCGTCCTGCCCGACGCCCCTGATTTCTCCTTGTCGCTCCGCCCCCACTGGACACTCCGATGAACGCTTCTGACCGTGCCGCCCCTCCCGCCATGCTGCCGACCGACTGGTCGCCGGAGAGCTGGCGGGGCAAGCCGGCATTGCAGATGCCGACCTATCCCGATCCGGTGGCGCTGGATGCCTCGCTGCACGAGCTCAAGCGACTGCCGCCACTGGTAACCTCCTGGGAAATCCTGGCGCTCAAGCAGCAGCTGGCCGATGCGCAGGAGGGCAAGCGCTTCCTGCTGCAGGGCGGCGACTGTGCCGAGAACTTCAGCGACTGCGAGTCGACCACCATCTCCAACCGGCTCAAGGTGCTGTTGCAGATGAGTCTGGTGCTGGTGCATGGCATGCGCAAGCCGGTGATCCGGGTCGGGCGTTTTGCCGGGCAGTACGCCAAGCCGCGCTCGGCCGATACCGAGACCCGCGACGGGGTGACCCTGCCCAGTTACCGCGGCGATGTGATCAACGCCCCGGAGTTCACCGAGGCCGCGCGGCTGCCCGATCCGCGCCGGATGCTGCAGGCCCACGCCCATTCGGCGATGACGATGAACTTCGTGCGCGCCCTGATCGACGGCGGCTTCGCCGACCTGCACCACCCCGAATACTGGAACCTGGACTGGGTGCAGCATTCGCCACTGGCCGCCGACTACCAGAAGATGGTGGCCTCCATCGGCGATGCGGTGCACTTCATGGAGACCCTGGCCGGGGTGCGGGTGCACAACCTCAACCGGATCGATTTCTACACCTCCCATGAGGCGCTGCTGCTGCCCTACGAGCAGGCGCTGACCCGCCAGGTGCCGCGCCAGCACGGCTGGTTGAACCTGAGCACGCACTACCCGTGGATCGGCATGCGCACCGCGGCGCTGGACGGCGCGCACGTGGAATACCTGCGCGGCGTGCGCAATCCGATCGCGATCAAGGTGGGCCCGTCGGTGCAGCCGGACCAGTTGCTGCGCCTGATCGACGTGCTCAACCCCGAGGACGAGCCGGGCCGTCTGAGCTTCATCCACCGCATGGGCGCGGCGCAGATCGCGCAGAAGCTGCCGCCGCTGCTGGATGCGGTCAAGCGCGACGGCCGGCGCGTGCTGTGGGTGTGCGATGCGATGCACGGCAACACCGAGAGCACCAGCAACGGCTTCAAGACCCGGCGCTTCGACAACGTGCGCGGCGAAGTGGAGATGTCCTTCGACCTGCATGCCGCGGCCGGCACCCGCCTGGGCGGCGTGCACCTGGAGCTGACCGGCGAGGACGTGACCGAGTGCACCGGTGGCGCGCGCGAACTGACCGAGCGTGACCTGGAACGCGCCTACCGCTCGTCGGTGGATCCGCGCCTGAACTACGACCAGTCGCTGGAGATCGCCATGGCGATCGTGCGCAAGCAGCAGCACTACGCCGCCTGAGTGCTTTCAACGCCGCGTCCACGCGCGGCTTACATCCGGCTGACATGCCGGTCATGGCGGCGCTGGCATCCTGCGGTCTTTCCCGGACGATCGCAGGAGCGTGCAGTGACAGTGGACTGGCAACAGGCAGGCCTGTATCTGTGGCCGATCGGCATTGCGCTGGCGGTCGGGCTCACCGGCTGGTGGCTGCTGATGGCGCTCACCCGGCGGCTCAAGGGGCGCGACTACCGGCGCGCGCGCATCGCGCGGGTGATCAGCCTGCCGCTGGCCTTCGCGCTGCCGCTGCTGGTGCTGATCCCGGCGCTGGAGGCCACCCCGCTGCAGGACCGCTGGCTGGACCAGTCGCTGCGCCTGCTGCATATCGGCCTGACCGCCTGCGTGATCTGGCTGCTGGTACGTGCGGTGGCCGCCGGCGAACAGGCGATCCTGCGCGACCACCCGATGGAGGTGGCCGACAACCTCGCCGCGCGTCGCGTGCAGACCCAGACCCGGGTGCTCAGCCGGGTGCTGATGGGCGCGATCATTCTGGTCGGCGTCTCGCTGATCCTGCTGACCTTCCCGATGGTGCGTCAGATCGGCACGGCGCTGCTGGCCTCGGCCGGCATCATCGGCCTGGTCGCGGGCATCGCGGCCAAGCCGGTGTTCGGCAACCTGATCGCCGGCCTGCAGATCGCCCTGACCCAGCCGATCCGGCTGGACGATGTGGTGATCGTGGAAGGCGAATGGGGCCGCGTGGAAGAGATCGGCAGCAGTTACGTGGTGGTGCGGATCTGGGATGAGCGGCGCATGGTGGTGCCGCTGACGTGGTTCATCGAACACCCCTTCCAGAACTGGACCCGGCGCAGCGCCGACCTGCTGGGCACTGCCTTCCTGTGGCTGGACTACCGCGCCCCGATTCCGGCGATCCGCGCCGAGCTGGAGCGGATCTGTGCGGGCGAGGCGCTGTGGGACGGGCGGGTGTGCGTGACCCAGGTCACCGAGACCACCGACCACACCCTGCAGGTACGCCTGCTGGTGAGCGCACGCAACTCCGGCGATGCCTTCGACCTGCGCTGCATCGTGCGCGAACGGATGCTGGATTTCCTGGCCCGGGAGCACCCGCAGGCGCTGCCGCGGACCCGTGCCGAACTGCTGCAGCAGCCCGATCCACGCCTGCGCGGGCCCCGCTCGCAACCGGCCGAGGACGTGCGTTCGCCCGGCGCCGAGGATGGCGCGCCGGCGGTGGCGCCGGCTCCGTCGCCGCCCGCTGCGACGGCACCGGGCTGAGCACGCCGCCGTGCGCCCCAGGTGCCTCGCCACGGCCCGCGCAGCGGCTCAGGGTGGACTGGTGTGGGGCAGCAGGGTGTCGGTCTTGAAACGCGGCGGACGGCGCGCGCGGGTGCGCTGCTCGTAGGCGTAGCCCAGTTCGATCAGGCGCGGCTCGCTCCAGGCGGTGCCCATGAACAGCAGGCCCAGCGGCAGCCCGTCCACGTGGGCCATCGGCACGCTCAGGCTGGGGTAGCCGGCCACCGCCGCGGCGCTGTAGCTGGCGCCGGGGAAGGCATCGGCGGAGCCGGCGCGGATCGGCCAGGCAATGCCGGTGGTGGGGGCGATAAGCGCGTCGAGCTGCTGGGCGCGCAGCGCCGCATCGATGCCCTCCGGGCCGGCCAGGCGGCGGGCCTGGCTGCGCGCGGCGATGTACTCCGGGGTGCCCAGCCCACCCACGGCGGCGGCGCTTTCCATCAGGTCCTGGCCGAAGGGCAGCAGCTCCTTGTCGGCATGGGCGCGGTTCCAGGTGATGACCTGGTCCAGGCTGCGCAGCGGTGCCTTGTAGGTGGTCAGGTAGCGCTGCAGGCCGGCCTTGAATTCATGCAGCAGCACGATCCGCTCGGCGTCTTCCCACTGGCCCTGGGTGGGGAGCTGCACCGGCACCACCACCGCGCCGGCCTCGCGCAGTACGCCGATCGCATGCGCCAGCGCCGGTCCGACCCCGGGCAGCTGGTCGACCGGGCCGTACACCACGCCGATGCGTGCGCCGCGCAGGCTGTCCGGATTGAGCCGGGAGGTGTAGTCGTAGACCGCGCGTCCGGGCATGGTCGCGGTGGCCGGATCGGCGTCGTCGCGACCGGCCATTGCGGTGAGCAGCGCGGCCGCGTCGGCCACGCTGCGCGCCATCGGGCCGGCGGTGTCCTGGCTGAAGGAAATGGGGATGATGCCCTCGCGGCTGACCAGGCCGACGGTGGGCTTGAGCCCGACCACGCCGTTGATCGCAGCCGGGCAGACGATGCTGCCATCGGTTTCGGTGCCGATCGCCGCGGCGGCCAGGTTGGCCGATACCGCCACCGCGCTGCCACTGCTGGAGCCGCACGGGTTGTGACTGAGCCGGTAGGGATTGCGGGTCTGCCCGCCGCGCGCGCTCCAGCCGGAGATCGACTCGCTGGAGCGGAAATTGGCCCATTCGCTGAGGTTGGTCTTGCCCAGGATCACTGCCCCGGCCGCACGCAGGCGGGTGACCAGGAAGGCGTCGTCGGGGCGGAACCGGGCCAGCGCCAGCGAGCCGGCGCTGTTGCTCATCGGGCGGGCGCCGATGTTGTCCTTGAGCAGCACCGGAATGCCATGCAGCGGGCCACGCAGGCGGCCGCGGCGGCGTTCGGCATCCAGCGCCGTGGCGTCCTTGAGGGCCTCGGGGTTGAGTTCGATCACCGCGTTCAGGCGCGGGCCGGCGCGGTCGATGCGGGCGATCCGTTCCAGGTAGGCCCGGGTCAGGGTCACGCTGTCCAGCTCGCCGCTGGCCATCTGCGCCTGCAGGTCGACGATGTCGGCCTCGGCATAGGCGAAGGGAATGTCGGGGGGTGTCGTGGGGGCGGCCGCGCGTACTTCGCTGGCGTGCACCGGCGCGGGCGCGGGTGCGCAGCCGCACAGCGACACGACCATCACCAGGGATGTCAGTGGCAGACGCATCGGGGTGTCCCGGAAACCGGCGCTCAGGCTAACCAGCCCGTGCCACGCTTGGCAACTCAGGGCGCAGCGGTCGGCGTGGGATGGCGTTTGCGGATATCGCGGGCGAGCACGCCGACCACGATCAGGTTGATCACCAGCACCGACCACGAGGCCCAGCCAGGGTGGCGGATGATGGCGTAGATATCGAACGGCAGGTAGATGCCGGCAGTGACGCAGCCCAGCCAGGAGGCCCAGGCCTTGGCGCGCCAGAGGCCCCAGGCCTCGAAGAGATGCAGCACCCCGTAGGCCACCATGGCCGCGGCGGCCAGGTGCACCGCATCGGGATTGATCATGTTGAGCAGCGAGGGCAGGGTGCCGTGATCCGGGTCCAGGCTGAAACGCCGGATCAGGGCATTGACCGCGTCGCGCAGTGGCTGCGGGCCGAGCATTTCCAGCCCGGTTGCCGCCAACAGCGCCAGGACCGCCTTGCTGGCTTCCAGCAAGGCGATCAGGTGCAACCCCGGATGCTTGTGAGGATCCGGGTTGTAGGGCTTGTCGGTCACGACAGGGTCCTATCAGCCGCCGCGCGATGCCTTCTTGCGGTCGCTTTCGGTCAGGCCCTTCTTGCGCAGGCGGATTTCCTTCGGGGTGATCTCGACCAGCTCGTCGTCTTCGATGAAGTCCAGGGCCTGTTCCAGCGAGTACTTGATCGCCGGGGTCAGCTGGATCGCATCGTCCTTGCCCGAAGCGCGCATGTTGGTCAGCGGCTTGGTCTTGATGGCGTTGACGGTCAGGTCGTTGTCCTTGGAGTGGATGCCGACCAGCTGGCCTTCATACACGTTGTCGCCTTCAGCAGCGAACAGCTTGCCGCGTTCCTGCAGCGGCCCCAGGGAGTACGCCGGGGTGGCACCCGGGGCATTGGCGATCATCACGCCGTTCTGGCGCTTGGCGATGGCGCCCTGTTCCTTCGGACCGTAATGGTCGAACACGTGGAACAGCAGGCCCGAACCCTGAGTCAGGGTCTTGAACTCGTTCTGGAAACCGATCAGGCCACGGGCCGGGATCTGGTATTCCAGGCGCACGCGGCCCTTGCCGTCCGGCTCCATGTTCTTCAGCTGGCCCTTGCGGGTGCCCAGCTTTTCCATCACGCCGCCCTGGTGCTGTTCTTCGATGTCCACCACCAGCTGCTCGATCGGCTCCATGGCCTGGCCGTCGATCTGCTTGATGATCACTTCCGGACGCGACACGGCCAGCTCGTAGCCTTCACGACGCATGTTCTCGATCAGCACCGACAGGTGCAGTTCGCCACGGCCGGAGACCAGGAACTTGTCGGCGTCTTCGAGCTGCTCGACCTTCAGGGCCACGTTGTGGACCTGCTCGCGGTCCAGGCGGTCCTTGATCTGGCGGCTGGTCAGGAACTTGCCACCGGACAGGTCCTTGTTGCCCGCGAACGGCGAGTTGTTGACCTGGAAGGTCATCGAGATGGTCGGCTCGTCGACGGTCAGTGCCGGCAGCGCTTCGGGGGTATCGGGGTGGCACAGGGTGTCGGAGATGGTCAGCTCGGCGATGCCGGAGATGGCCACGATGTCACCGGCTTCGGCGGTGTCCTGCTCGATGCGCTCCAGGCCCAGGAAGCCCAGCACCTGGGCGACCTTGCCGTTGCGCTTCTTGCCTTCACGGTCGATGACCGCGACCTGCATGTTCTTCTTCAGGGTGCCGCGCTGGATGCGGCCGATGCCGATCACGCCGACGAAGTTGTTGTAGTCCAGCTGGCTGATGCGCATCTGGAACGGGCCGTCCGGGTCCACTTCCGGCTTCGGCGCATGCTGCATGATCGCTTCGTACAGCGGGGTCATGTCGCCGTCGCGCACGCTGTCTTCCAGGCCGGCATAGCCGTTCAGGGCCGAGGCGTAGACGATCGGGAAGTCGAGCTGCTCATTGGTGGCGCCGAGCTTGTCGAACAGGTCGAAGACCTGGTCGATCACCCAATCCGGACGCGAGCCCGGGCGGTCGACCTTGTTGACCACCACGATCGGCTTGAAGCCCATCGCGAAGGCCTTCTGGGTGACGAAGCGGGTCTGCGGCATCGGGCCGTCCATCGCATCGACCAGGATCAGCACGGTGTCCACCATGGACAGCACGCGCTCCACTTCGCCGCCGAAGTCGGCGTGTCCCGGGGTGTCGACGATGTTGATCCGGTTCTTGATGCCGGTCTTCTTGTCTTCCCAGGTGATGGCCGTGTTCTTGGCCAGGATGGTGATGCCGCGTTCCTTTTCCTGGTCATTGCTGTCCATCACGCGCTCGGCGAGCACGGTGCGCTCGGAGAGGGTGCCGGACTGCTTGAGCAGCTGGTCGACGAGGGTGGTCTTACCGTGGTCGACGTGGGCGACGATGGCGATGTTGCGAAGATTTTCGATAGACATGCGAAAGGGGGCCAGTCGGCGCCGGATTTGGAAAAAGAAGTCCAACATTATACGGCCTAGATGACCAATCGCGAAAAGTGCGTTTCAGATTGCCCCGCATCCCCATTCAGGTAACGACCTTCGGCGGCCGGCCCTGCGGTCTCGGACCTTGTGGCGGCGGTGCCGTGGCGGGCGGCCGTCGGCAGGCCCGGAGGCTAGCCCCCTGCGTCAGGGGTTGGCCGCGCAGCGGCGGGGGTATCGACGATGCTAAACGGGGCCTGCGGTGTGCGCAGCGCACCGTGGCCGGCAGCGCGAATGCAATGACGCGGGGTGTATCCTATGGGGCTAACGACAAACCCCCGTACCCCAAGGATTTGCATGTCCCTCATCGCCACTTTCGACACCACCCAGGGCCCGATCAAGGTCGAGCTGTTCGCCGACAAGGCCCCGCTGACGGTCGCCAACTTCGTGAACCTGGTCAAGCGCGGCTTCTATGATGGCCTGATCTTCCACCGCGTGATCCCCGACTTCATGATCCAGGGCGGCTGCCCGCAGGGTCGTGGTACCGGCGGCCCGGGCTACAAGTTCGAGGACGAGAAGAACGGCGTGCGCCATCAGGTCGGCTCGCTGTCGATGGCCAATGCCGGTCCGAACACCAACGGCAGCCAGTTCTTCATCACCCACATCAAGACCGACTGGCTGGACGGCAAGCACACCGTGTTCGGCCAGGTCCTGGACGGCCAGGCCATCGTCGACTCGGTCAAGCAGGGCGACGTGATCCATTCGATCACCCTGGAAGGCGACACCGACGCCGTGCTGGCCGCCCAGGCCGAGCGCGTGGCCGAGTGGAACAAGCTCATCCCCAGCGCCTGATCCGATCCCGGCGGCCCCCTGTGAAGGGGGCCGTTTTTACGTTCCGGCCGCCCCGCCAGGCCTGTCCCCGCCCGCGCGGCCTTCTCCCACACCGCTATTTAGCTTCTTAGCAGAGGAAATCCCCATGAAAGCACCTGTTCGTGTTGCCGTGACCGGCGCCGCCGGCCAGATCGGCTACGCCCTGCTGTTCCGCATCGCCTCCGGCGAAATGCTGGGCAAGGACCAGCCGGTCATCCTGCAGCTGCTCGAGCTGCCGATCGACAAGGCCCAGGCCGCCCTGCGCGGCGTGATGATGGAACTGGAAGACTGCGCGTTCCCGCTGCTGGCCGGCATGGTCGGTACCGATGACGCCGAAGTGGCCTTCAAGGACGCCGACATCGCCCTGCTGGTCGGCGCGCGTCCGCGCGGCCCGGGCATGGAGCGCAAGGACCTGCTGCTGGAAAACGCCAAGATCTTCACCGCGCAGGGCGCGGCGCTGAACAAGGTCGCCAGCCGCAACGTGAAGGTGCTGGTGGTGGGCAACCCGGCCAACACCAACGCCTACATCGCCATGAAGTCGGCGCCGGACCTGAACCCGCGCAACTTCACCGCCATGCTGCGCCTGGACCACAACCGCGCGCTGAGCCAGCTGTCGTCCAAGCTGGGCAAGTCGGTCGGTGGCATCGAGAAGCTGGTCGTGTGGGGCAACCACAGCCCGACCATGTACCCGGACTACCGTTTCGCCACCGCCGATGGTGCCTCCATCGCCGAGGCGATCAACGACCAGGAATGGAACGCCGGCACCTTCATCCCGACCGTGGGCAAGCGCGGCGCGGCGATCATCGAAGCCCGTGGTTCGTCCTCGGCCGCGTCGGCCGCCAATGCGGCGATCGACCACGTGCGTGACTGGGTGCTGGGCAGCAACGGCAAGTGGGTGACCATGGGCGTGCCGTCCGACGGCTCCTACGGCATCCCGGAAGGCGTGATCTTCGGCTTCGCGGTGACCACCGAGAACGGCGAGTACACCCTGGTCAAGGACCTGCCGGTGGACGACTTCAGCCAGAAGTACATCGACAAGACCCTGGCCGAGCTGGAAGAAGAGCGCGCTGGCGTGGCCCACCTGCTGGGTTGATCGACCCGCGGTGGCCTGCCGACCCCGCGTCGGTACGCTGTTGAAGGAAACGCCGGGCATTGCCCGGCGTTTTTTTTGTCGACGGTGCCGGCCGCGGGCCGCTTTTCCAGCCGCCAGGACCCAGCCGCAGCCGGCCTGCGGCCGGCACTACGTACGACCAAGGTCGGACGGTCCGCCCGACGCCATCGGACTATGCTCGATGCCATGGCTTTGTCTGGGAGGGCTGTCATGCGTTACGAGGAAATGTACCGACGTTCCATCGAAGAACCCGAGGCGTTCTGGGCCGAAGAGGCGCAGCGCATCTACTGGCACACGCCACCGGAGCAGATCCTCGATTACAGCCATCCGCCGTTCCGACGCTGGTTCGTCGGCGGGGAAACCAACCTCTGCTACAACGCCGTCGATCGCCACCTGGTCGACCGGCCCGACCAGCTGGCGCTGGTGGCCATCTCCACCGAAACCGATGTCACCCGCGAGATCACCTACCGGCAGCTGTACCGCGAGGTGAACGCCTTCGCCGCAGTGCTGCAGCGGCTGGACGTGGGCCGCGGCGACCGCGTGGTGATCTACATGCCCAACATGGCCGAGGCGGTGTTTGCGATGCTGGCCTGCGCGCGCATCGGCGCGATCCACTCGGTGGTCTTCGGCGGTTTCGCCGCGCACAACCTGGCCCTGCGCATCGATGATGCCGAGCCCAAGCTGCTGATCGCCGCCGACGCCGGCAAGCGCGGCGGCAAGGTGATTCCCTACAAGGCAATGGTCGATGCCGCCTGCGCCGAAGCCAGCTCGCCGCCGCCGCACGTGCTGATCGTGTCGCGCGGGCTGGACCCGGCCGAGCCCCGGGTGCCCGGGCGCGACCTCGACTACGCCACCCTGCGCGAGGAGGTCGGCGACCAGGACGTGCCCGTGGTGTGGCTGGAGTCGAGCGAACCCAGCTATCTGCTGTACACCTCCGGCACCACCGGCAAGCCCAAGGGCGTGCAGCGCGACGTCGGCGGCTATGCGGTGGCGATGGCGCAGTCGATGCAGACCGTGTTCGACTGCAAGCCGGGCCAGGTGATGTTCTCCACCTCGGACGTGGGCTGGGCGGTGGGCCATTCCTACAACGTGTACGGCCCGCTGATCGGAGGATGCACCTCGCTGTTGTACGAGGGGTTGCCGACCAATCCGGACCCCGGCATCTGGTGGGCACTGTGCGAGCAGTACGGCGTACGCACGCTGTTTTCCTCGCCCACGGCGATCCGCGTGTTGAAGAAGCACGATGCCGATTTCATCACCCGCCACGACCTCGACGCACTCAAGTACGTGTTCCTGGCCGGCGAGCCGCTCGACGAACCCACCGCGCACTGGATCAACGATGCGCTGGGCAAGCCGATCATCGACAACTACTGGCAGACCGAGACCGGCTGGCCGGCGCTGACCTTGTTGCCCGGGGTGGACATGAAGCCGGTGCGGTTCGGCTCGCCCGGGTTCCCCAACCTCGGCTACAAGATGAAGGTCATCGACGAGAACACCGGCGAGGAAGTGGCGCCCGGGCAGAAGGGCGTGCTGGTGATGACCCCGCCGTTGCCGCCGGGTTGCATGAGCACGGTGTGGAAGGACGACGACCGCTTCATCCAGAGCTATTTCAGCCACTTCAAGGAGCTGCTGTACAGCTCGCTGGACTGGGCGATCCGCGACGCGGACGGCTACACCTTCATCCTCGGCCGCACCGACGATGTGATCAACGTAGCCGGGCATCGGCTGGGCACGCGCGAGATCGAGGAGTGCATTTCCGGCCATCCGCTGGTGGCCGAGGCGGCGGTGATCGGCGTCAAGGACGAACTCAAGGGCCAGGTGCCGCTGGTGTTCGTCACCCTGCGCCAGGCGGTGGACGGCGATGGCGGCACGGTGATCGCCGAGATGATGCAGCGGGTGACCCAGTCGCTGGGCGCGCTGGCGCGGCCGGCCCACATCCACATCGTCAACGCGCTGCCCAAGACACGCTCGGGCAAGCTGCTGCGGCGTTCGCTGCAGGCGCTGGCCGAGGAGCGCGACCCGGGGGACCTGTCCACGCTGGATGATCCGGCCGCATTGGACGAGATCCGGCGCGCGCTGAGGCACTGACGCTCGCCGCTCGCTTCGCATGGTACCAACGCGCAGGCGCGGCCCCGCAAGGGGCTTGCGTCGGTGGGGAGTTCCATGGAGGACGGCATGGCGATGGACCACAGGATGCGTGCAGGCAAAGCGCTGGTAACGGCGATCGGTGGGTGCTGCCTGCTGGGCTACGCGCTCTATCTGATCGCCGCTGCCGGTCAGATTCCCGGCCGCTGAACAGCCTCCTGGTGATCGCGGTGCCAGTCCTGCTGCTGGTGGTCATCCGTGCCATCCGCAGCTACCTGCAGTTCCGTGCGGACGCCTGACCGGCGCGTGTTGCAGCGCATTATCGGCGTCGGCCAGGCTCAGGTAAGCTCCGGACGTGACCGCTGCAGGCCCCGGGGCCTGGCGTGGCGCGCTGGGGACACGGCGCGCGGAGGCGCCGGCGTGGAGATCCGCCTGGAACGGTCGCAAGGGGACGCACGTGCATCGGCCACCGGCTGTTGCCGGGCGTGGCAATGCAGCAGGTGACAGGGGGAACCACCGATGGCGTACATCCATGCCAAGACGGCCGCTGGCCGTCAGGAAATCGAAGACCGCGCGCGGCGCTTGCCGCCGGCATTGCGCTCCATTCTGCTCATGGTCGATGGTCAGCGCGATGACGATGCGTTGACCGCATTGTTGCCGGGGCTGCGCGCGCCGGACGATGCATTGGCGCAACTGGCGCAGATGGGGCTGATCGAGGTCATCGGCGGTGCGGTCGCGCCACCGGCGGCCCGCGCGCTCACCGCCGGTCGCGAGCAGGACCCGGATCTTTACAAGCGCCTGTACGACTGGATGAGCGAATCGGTGCGCAGGCACCTGGGTCTGAAGGGCTACTTCATGCAGCTCAAGATCGAACGCTGCACCGATGCGGCCGCGCTGGAAAAACTCTGGCCGGACATGGCTGCCGCCGTCGCCAAGGCCAGGAGCCCGGCGTTGGCCAGCCGTTGGCTGGGCGATACCCATGCGCTGCTCGATGCGCCCGCCCCGCAGGCGCCACCGCAGCAGGACACGGCGGTGGCTGTGCCTGGCTGAATCGTGGCGGTGGGCAAGGGTGGTGGTCGTCGCGCACCAGCGTTACCTTGCCTGGCTACACACGCAGGAGCCAGGCGATGGACCCCACGAAGGACGAAGACGGCACCCCGGGCTGGGATGCCCTCAATGCGGCGCTGGCCGCGTTGTATCCCGGCCAGGAGCCGAAGCACTATGGCACGGCGCTGCCGTACACGCTGGGCGGCAACGATCCGCTCGACGGGATCAGCGTGTACTGGGCTGACACCCCGCGCCCGCATTGGCACTACGTCACCTACGGCTTCTCCGAGCTGTACGACAAGCAGAGCGAGGACGCCGCCGAGAGTGGCTACGGCTTCGAGCTGACCTTCCGGCTGGCCGCCGAAGCGGGGCAGGGCACCGACGCGGCGCCGCCGGTGTGGCCGATGAACCTGCTGCAGAACCTGGCCCGCTATGTCTTCGGCAGCGGCAATGTGTTCGAGGCCGGCCATCATCTGGACGCCAACGGGCCGATCGCGCTGGACACCGACACGGTGCTGCGCCACCTGGCGCTGGTCGAGGACCCGCAGCTGCCGCCGCGCGACACCGCCAACGGCCGCGTGCGCTTCCTGCAGGTGGTGGGGCTGGCTGACGACGAAATGGCGGCGGTGCGGCGTTGGTCCACGCAGGGCGTGCTGGACGTGCTGGAGCCGGCGATGCCGCTGTGGATCACCGATCTGCAGCGCGGCTCGCTGCTGGCCGACCCGGCCCTGGCTGCGCAGGTCGAGGCGGGGAGCGCGCGCGAGGGGTCCAGCACCGGCATGCTGTTCCTGGAAACGCTGGATTGGGAAACCCGCGGCGAGGGCGTGGAACTGGTGCTGGGCGCCGGCCAGGTGCCGGGGGTGCTGGAGCTGCTGCCGCTGCGGCTGGAGCACGGCCATGCGCTGATCCTGCTCAACGCCGAGCGCAGCTGGCGCTTCGAACCCGGCGAGGTGGACCAGCTGGAGATCGAACCGGCGGCCGCGCGCTGCGTGCTCGGCCCGGCCAGCCTGCGCGCGTTGTGCGAGCACCTGCAGGCCCAGCGCGGCGTCTACCCGCTGCCCGGCGGCCGCCTGCAGATCCGGGTGGAGCCCACCCAACTGCGTGACGCACAGGGCAAGGTGGTGCGCACCCTCGGGTAAGCGCACCGGGCCGGCGCTCGAGCCGGCGGGCCTGGAGGCCACGCGCCGCGCCGATCAGGAGCCTGCGCGCAGGCGCGGAAAAAAAAGAGCCCGGCATGGCCGGGCTCTCTCTATATATACGTATACCGGCAGTCTCAGCTCAGGCCTTCGGCCTTCAGCGTGGCCTGCACGCCGGCATCGGCGTCCATGCGGGTCTTGTACGCGGCGATGTTGTCCAGGCCGCTCAGGTCGACCTTGGCCCCTGCCGCCCAGCGCAGGGTGATGTAGAAGTACGGGTCGGCGAAGCTGCGGAAGCCGGCCAGCCAGGGGCGATCGGCGAGCTGCTTGTCGGCGCGCTCGAACAGGCCGCGCAGGCGCTTGCGCGCGGTGGCGCGAAGGGCGTCGTACTGGGCGTCGTCTTCGATGAAGTTGCCCGGCCCGAACAGCGGCTTGAACGCCGGGTGCAGGTCCGAATTGACGAAGGACAGCCAGCGGGTGGCCTCGGCGCGCTGCTGGGCACTGCCGTCACCGGCCAGGCCGGCCTGCGGGTAGGTATCGGCGATATAGCCCAGGATCGCCGCGTTCTGGGTCAGGATGAAATCCCCATCGACCACCGCCGGGACCGAGCCGGCCGGGTTGATCTTCAGGAATGCCGGCGCCTTCAGGGTGTCCTTGTCGAGCAGTTCCACCTCGAACGGCTGGCCGGTCCACTGCAGGGCGATGTGGTCGGCGGTGGAGCAGGCACCGGGCTTGCTGTACAGCTTCATGGGAACTCCGTTGCGGATGGTGATGGGTGAGCCGCCCACTATTCCAGAGCGGGCTACGCATCCTCAACGGTATGGCCGTAACAGTTCGTTACGACGTGCGCGGCTTGAGTTTCTGCACGCGGTAGAAGGTGTGGTCGCCAATGGTGGCCACCTGGTAGGCGTTGCGCCAGCTCGGGTTGGCGATGGCCAGCGCGGCGAAGTGGCTCGCCCCGGGCACGATCTCCTTGCGCTCACCCACCGGCAGGGCCCAGTTGCGCTCGGCATCGAAGGCCACCGTCATCGCTTCCTGCCAGGCGTCGGCGTTGCCCAGCTGGGTGCCGGGGGCGACGATGGTCGGGGCGAACTGCTTGCGCGCGGTGACGACCTTGCACATCGAGTCGCCCCAGAGCCCGCTGTCCAGGCGGCGCAGGGCCACCTCGGCGACGGCTTGCTGGCCGCGCAGGGTCTGGTCACGCGCTTCGAGGTAGACGGTCGTGCTCAGGCACAACGAATCGGCGGCCGGCTGCGGCAACAACTGCGACAGCCAGAGAATCCAGGCCAGTTTCATAAATCTCCTTGCTCCGTATGGGCCGCACCTGGCTGTCCATCCGATCATGCGGACGGGGCGAGGGTACGACTTGGCGTCATGGGGAGGCGGCCATCGGGGCCGCCCGGGAGCGGGCCCGAACAAGACGTGGGGTCCGCGCGCTCACTCGAACTGGGTGGTGAGCGGGAAAGTTGGCGCACGATAGGGGGCCATTTCCCAATGCATCCTGAACCTTTGGGCTTGACATTCAGGTTCGGAGCGAGGGCCGGATCGGGCATCCGGCCCCGTATTCAGGTCGGTTTCGACCTGCTTCAGAGCGCCGCGGCGAGGTGGCTGCCCTGGTGGATGGCGCGCTTGGCATCCAGTTCGGCGGCGACATCCGCGCCACCGATCAGGTGTGCACCGATGCCGGCGGCCTGCAGCGCGGCATGCAGGTCGCGGCGCGGTTCCTGGCCGGCGCAGATCACCACGTGGTCCACCGGCAGGGTCTGTTCCTGACCGTCGATGCGGATGCGCAGACCGTCGTCGTCCACGCCCAGGTATTCCACGCCGCCCAGCATTTTCACGCCCTTGGCCTTGAGCGTGGCGCGGTGGATCCAACCGGTGGTCTTGCCCAGCCGGGCGCCGGGCTTGCCCGGGCTGCGCTGCAGCAACCAGACCTTGCGCGCGGGCGCTTCCGGAACCGGTCGGGCAAGCGCGCCGCGGGCCTCGAAGTTGGGGTCCACGCCCCACTCGGCCATCCAGCGTGCCGGATCGAGCGCGCTGGAGGGGCCAGCGTGGACCAGGAACTCACCCACGTCGAAGCCGATGCCGCCCGCGCCGATGATCGCCACCTGCGCACCGGCCTGGACCCGGCCCAGCAGCACGTCCAGGTAATTGACCACCTTGGGATGGTCGGCACCGGGGAAGTCGACCCGGCGCGGGGTGATGCCGGTGGCGACCACCACCTCGTCGAAGCCGGCCAACGTGGCCACGTCGGCAACCGTGTCCAGCTTCACCGTGACCCCGGTCTGTTCCAGCGTGTGGCGGAAGTAGCGCAGCGTTTCGTGGAATTCTTCCTTGCCGGGAATGCGCTTGGCCACGTTGAACTGGCCGCCGATCTCGCTGCCGGCATCGAACAGGGTGACCGCGTGGCCGCGCTCGGCCGCCACCGTGGCGCAGGCCAGGCCGGCCGGGCCGGCGCCGACCACCGCCACGCGCTTGGCCGCGGTCACCGGGCGGTAGACCAGTTCGGTCTCGTGCACCGCGCGCGGGTTGACCAGGCAGCTGGCGGTCTTGTTCTCGAACACATGGTCCAGGCAGGCCTGGTTGCAGGCGATGCAGGTGTTGATCGCTTCGGGGCGGCCGGCGCGCGCCTTGTTGGCCCAGTGCGGGTCGGCCAGCAGCGGCCGCGCCAGCGACACCATGTCCGCCCCGCCGTCGGCCAGGATGCGCTCGGCCACGTCGGGCATGTTGATGCGGTTGGTGGCCACCACCGGCACCTGCACGTGCGGCTTGAGCTTGGCGGTGACCCCGGCGAATGCCGCGCGTGGCACCGACGTGGCGATGGTGGGGATGCGGGCCTCGTGCCAGCCGATGCCGGCGTTGATCAGGGTCGCGCCGGCGGCCTCGATCGCCTTGGCCTGCTGCACGATCTCGTCCCAGTTGCTGCCGTCCTCGACCAGGTCCACCAGCGACAACCGGTAGATGATGATGAAGTCCGGGCCGCAGGCCTCGCGGATGCGCCGCACGATCTCCACGGCAAAGCGCATGCGCTGGGCCGCGTCGCCGCCCCAGTTATCGGCGCGCTTGTTGGTGCGCGGAGCGATGAACTCGTTGATCAAATAGCCTTCCGAGCCCATCACCTCCACGCCGTCGTAGCCGGCCTCGCGCGCCAGCCGCGCGCTGCGCGCGTAGTCGGCGATGTGGCGTTCAACGCCACCGGCGCTCAGCGCTCTCGGGGTGAACGGATTGATCGGTGCCTTGGCCTTGGACGGGGCCACCGACAGGGGGTGATAGGCGTAGCGCCCGGCATGCAGCAACTGCAGGCAGATCTTGCCGCCGTTGTCATGCACCGCCGCGGTCACCTGCCGGTGCGGGCGCACTTCCCACGGCCAGGACAGCTTGCCGCCGAACGGCTTGAGCCAGCCCACCACGTTCGGTGCAAAGCCACCGGTGACGATCAGTCCGACCCCGCCGGCGGCGCGCTCGGCGAAGTAGGCCGCCAGGCGCGGGAAGTCGCGGGCGCGGTCCTCCAGGCCGGTGTGCATCGAACCCATCAGGATGCGGTTGCGCAGCTGGGTGAAGCCCAGGTCCAGCGGGGCGAACAGATGGGGATAGGCGGGGGATTCGGCGGCTGGCGACATGTCGATACGCTTGCGTACGGAAGCGTGAAGGGTGCCGCGAATGCCCCCCGAGAGCAAGGGGGGCGGCTGCGCCATCGCATTCGCGCTGCCGCCCCACGCTGTGCTGGGCAAGCCGCGGGCACCGGTCTCACCACCATCAAGACGCCCCCGCGCCTTCGGCGCCGCCCCGGGCTCAGGGGGCTCTCTGCTGCAGGGGCGTCGCGGCGGGGGCCGGGGCCGGTTTGCCCATCCCGAACAAGGGCAGGGTCACGCCGCAGAGCGGGCCGATCAGCAGCGCGAAGGCGAGGGTGCCCACGCCGACGTTGCCGCCGAGCTGCCAGCCGATCAACAGCACCGTGCCTTCGATCAGGCTGCGCACGATCCAGATCGGCCAGCCGCTGCGGGCGTGCAGACCGGTCATCAGCCCATCGCGCGGGCCGGGGCCCAAGCGCGCGCCGATGTACAGGCCAGTGGCCAGCGCGACCAGCAGCAGGCCGCACAGGTACATCGGAATCTGCCAGGCCAGGCCCTGCACCTCCGGCAGCAGCCACAGGCCAAACTGCGCACTGGGACCGATCAGCATCACGTTGAGCACCGTGCCCAGCCCGGGCTTCTGCCGGATCGGCCACCATAGCAACAGCACCAGCGCGCCGATCACGTTGGTGGCCACGCCGAAGGACAGCGGGGTCTGCAGGGCGATGCCCTGCGACAGCACGTCCCAAGGGGCTACGCCGATCGCGGCGCGGATCATCACGGCCGCGCCCATGCCGTACAGGAACAGGCCGATCACGAGTTGCAGCAGGCGCAGGGGCAGCGAGGTGGGCATGGTGGAGTCATCGGGAGGGCGCTTGACTGTAGGTCGGCCGCAGGCCCGCCGACAGATACAGATGGGCGGCAATCCGCGCCGACAGTTGCGCTCAGTCCCAGCCGGACAACACCAGCTTGCCGATCACGCTGCCGCTTTCCAGTTGACGATGCGCCTGGCGCAGGTTGGCCGCGTTGATCGCGCCCAGGTGTGCGCTGCGCGTGGTGCGCAGTGCGCCGGCATCGACCAGGCTGCCCACCCGGCTCAGGATGCGGTGCTGTTCGATCCTGTCCGCGGTGCGGAACCGGGCCCGCGCGAACATGAACTCCCAGTGGATGCCGATGCACTTGGCCTTGTACGGGTCACCGATGCGCAGCGGGCCGCGCGGTTCGACGATCAGGCCCACATGCCCCTGCGGGGCCAGCAGCTCACCCAGCACGTCCCAGTAGTGGTCGGTGTCGGCCAGGTTGAGCGCGGCATGCACCTGCTCGATGCCCAGCGCGCGCAGCTGTGCGGGCAGGGGCTGGCGGTGATCGATCACAGCATCGGCCCCCATCTGCCGGCACCACTGCATCGACGCCTCGCGCGAGGCGGTGGCGACCACGCGGAAGCCCGCATGCCGCGCCAACTGGATCGCGATCGAACCAACGCCGCCGGCACCGCCGATGATCAACAGCACCTGGCCGACATGACGACGGTCATCGAACTGTAACGGCATGCGCTGGAACAGCAGCTCCCACGCGGTGAGCGCGGTCAATGGCAATGCGGCGGCGTCTGCGAAATCCAGCGTGGCCGGCTTGCGTCCCACCAGGCGCTCATCCACCCACTGCCACTGCGCGTTGCAGCCGGGCCGGGTGACGTCGCCGGCGTAGTACACCTCATCGCCGGGCGCGAAAGCGGTCACCTCCGGCCCCACCGCCTCGACCACGCCGGCAGCGTCGTAGCCGAGGATGCGGGGTGGATTCTCCACCTGGGCACGCGGCGCACGTTGCTTGGTGTCGACCGGATTGACGGATATCGCGTGCACCCGCACGCGTAAATCCGACCCGCCGGGTTCACCCGGTGGTGCCACGTTCAGGTCGAGAAGGGAAGCGGGATCGTCGATCGGCAGGTAATGCGTCAGACCCACAGCTTTCATGGTCGCTCCCGAGCTGGATTGGTCTTCATCATACGGCGGTGGGCGCGTGCTGTTCCTGCGCTGAATCACGCCGTGTCCTGGTGCCCGCAGAATAATGGCGTGCGCGGTGGAGCGGTCTGCGGTGCTGCCAAAACCCTTGTCGTTGCTGGGTCTTGCGCAATTTCATCAACCTGTATAGGGTGCCACCAGCTGGGCCGGGTAGAGGTCTGGCAGTCGTCTTCACATGTTACGGGACTGTTAACATCACCTTCACCCTCCTGAGCATAATGTTCGCGGCGGTGGCGTGCTGAATCGGCAGTCTGAAAACGACGCAGGTGCTGGCCCATGCCTCTACCGGTTTCATACCCCCGAAATAGGAGCTGTACTCAATGAACAAGAAGATCCTTACTGCCGCGCTGCTGGGCGGTCTGGCTTTCGCCCAGGCTGCATCGGCGCAGGATTTTGATGACCGCTGGTACCTGACCGGTTCGGCCGGCTTCAACTTCCAGGATAGCGACCGTCTGACCAACGACGCTCCGTTCGTGACCCTGGGCCTCGGTAAGTTCATCAGCCCCAACTGGTCGCTGGATGGCGAGCTGAACTACCAGAACCCGAACTTCGATGCCAACCAGGATCTGAACTGGAGCCAGTACGGCGTCTCGCTGGACCTGCGTCGCCACTTCATCTCCGAAGGCCGCGGCTGGAACCCCTACGTCCTGATGGGCCTGGGCTACCAGAAGTCGGAAGAAGAGTACAACTCGCTGAACCTGAACGGTCCGCGTGAGCGCAAGGACGGCAACCTGGCTGCCAAGGTCGGCGTCGGCCTGCAGACCACCTTCGAAAAGCGCGTTGCTGTTCGCGCCGAAGTGGCCTACCGCGCTGATTTCGACGATCAGAGCATCTCCGCTCCGGACGAGAGCTGGTTCGGCGACGTGCTGGCTTCGGTCGGCGTCGTGATCCCGCTGGGCCCGGCCCCGACCGCTGCTGTGGTTGCCCCGGCTCCGGTGGCTCCGAGCTGCGCAGACCTGGATGACGACGGCGACGGCGTCAACAACTGCGACGACAAGTGCCCGGATTCGCAGCCGGGTCAGACCATCGGTCCGGACGGTTGCCCGGTCCCGGTCTCGATCGACCTGAAGGGTGTGAACTTCGACTTCGACAAGGCGACCCTGCGTCCGGACGCCGTGGCGATCCTGAGCGAAGCCACCGAGATCCTGAAGCGTTACCCGGATCTGCGCGTTGAAGTTGCCGGTCACACCGACTCGAAGGGTACCGACGCTTACAACCAGAAGCTGTCGGAGCGTCGCGCCACCACCGTGTATGACTACCTGACCAAGAACGGCGTGTCCGCTTCGCGTCTGGTGGGTCCGATCGGCTACGGCGAGAGCCGTCCGATTGCTCCGAACACCAACCCGGATGGTTCGGACAACCCGGAAGGTCGTGCAAAGAACCGTCGTACCGAGCTGAACGTCCAGAACTAATCCTTCTGGTAGTACAGCCTCAGAAGAGGGCCCGGCATTGCCGGGCCCTTTTTTTGCCTGTTTTTCTCCAAAAGCTAAAAGCTAAAAGCTAAAAGCTGTCGTTGCCGCCGGGTTCCCGGGTGGGCGGGGGTGTGTGGGTTCGCGGGACACGCTGCAAGTACGTCCATGTAAGCTCCGTCGCCGCATCCATGCGGCTCAGGGTCCCGCGAACCCACACACCCCCTCCCTCGACAATGGGTCGGTGGCCAATGAAGAGCGAGGAGCGAAAGCCGGGCGCCGTGTTTCGCTTTTCCTGTGAGCACCTACCAGCCCAGCCCGGGACAAGCGGACATGATGGGTTCCGCACTTGCTCCTGGCCTCACGCTCCTGATCAAGAAATCAACAATAAATCCAACAAGTTGCCGTATTCATTGAATGTGGGATCTTGAAAGCCGTTGTGGCGCTGTTAAACTCGCCGCGTCACCCCTTTTCCCTGGATGCATCCCATGCTGCGTATCGCACTGGCCGCCGTGCTCGGCCTGGCCTTGGTTCCCACCGCCTACGCAGCCGTGGATTGCTCGGCGCATGCCATCAGCGCCTCGCCGCTGCCGCTGCCGGCCACCGCCATCGCACCGGTCGCCGAAGAGCTCTACATCCGCAACGTCCAGCTGGGCATGCCCGCCGGCGTGCTGACCTCCAACTTCGACCAGCAGCAGTCGCTCGACCGCGTCCTGCAGCGCCTGCGCATCGATGGCTGCCAGAACATCGCCAAGGCCATGCCTGGCGCGCCGGCGATCAAGGCCAACGATCCGGCGGCGTACAAGCCCGCCACCGAGTTCGACAACACGCCGTGGCGCTTTGACATGAGCCAGAACGGCAAGCGCATGACCGCCGAGGAATTCGACGCTTGGATGAAGGCGCGCGGCGTACGCGTGGTCAAGGCGCGTCCGGTTCCCGCTGCCGCTCCCGCGGCGGCCGAAGCACCGGCTGAGACCAAGCCGGGCGAGAAGAAGTAAGCCGCGCCCCGCGCGGAACACGATGAGCACACGCCGGCCCCCTGCCGCGCCTGCATCGCGACCACGCCGCCCCGAGCGGCGTGCGTCACCGGCAAGTCCCTCGCGCACCGCGAGCGCGCCCCGTCACGGGCTGGCACGGGTGCTGTCCAAGGCCGGGCTGTGCTCGCGTACCGAGGCCGCGCGCTGGATCCAGGCGGGGCGGGTCACCGTCGATGGCCGCGTCATCAACAACCCCGAATTCCCCATCCTCGACGGCCGCCACCACGTGCGCGTCGATGGCCAGCCGCTGGATGCCCCGCGGCGTATCCACCTGATGCTCAACAAGCCACGCGGGTTGGTCACCACCGCGCAGGACGAGCAGGGGCGCGACACGGTCTACCGCTGCTTCGATGGGGCCGGCCTGCCATGGATCGCGCCGGTCGGGCGGCTGGACAAGGCCAGCGAAGGCCTGCTGTTGTTCAGCAACGACCCGCAGTGGGCCGCGCGCCTGACCGACCCCGCCACCGGCCCGGACAAGACCTATCACGTGCAGATCGACACCGTCCCTGACGCCGCGCAACTGCAGGCGTTGTGCACCGGGGTGGTGGAGGAGGGCGAGATGCTGCGCGCGCGCCGGGCCACGCTGCTGCGCAGCGGCGACAAGACCGCCTGGCTGGAAGTGGTGCTCGACGAAGGCCGCAACCGGCACATCCGGCGCCTGCTCGGCGCGCTGGACATCAACGTGCTGCGCCTGGTGCGCGTGGCCATCGGACACCTGCCGATGGGTGCGCTGGGCAAGGGCGCCTGGCGCGAACTGAGCCAACACGACCTGGAACTGCTGTACGCCGCGGCCGATGGTGCCGTGGCCCCGCCGTGACCTTGTGGCCTGCCCGTGCGTGGCAGGCCGACCGAACCGGGCAATGGATGGCCTTGTACCCGACGTTCCATTCACTCCCGGGAGATTCCCCCATGCGCGCCAACCGCCTCACCCATCCGTTCCTCCGCACCGCCTGCCTGCTGCTGCCGGCCGCGCTGCTCACCGCGTGTGGTGGCCACAAGCACGCTGCCAAGGCCGATGCGCCGGCCGAGGACAAGGTGGTGGACGTCATCGCCCCGGACCTGGACGGCCGCGGCAGCTACCGCTTCATGATGAGCAACGGCGACAAGAAGATGTCCGCCGATGAGTTCGACGCCTGGATGAAGGCCAACGGCATCCGCGTGGCCAAGGGCAACGGCCAGGCCCGTCCGGCAGCGCCGGTGGTGGTGGCCAGCAAGGAACAGGCCAAGGACAAGAAGAAAAAGAAGAAGTAACCCGCACCGACGGCCGGGCCTACGCCCGGTAACGTGCGCGCGTGGATTGCATGACCCGCACCGACGGTAGAGCCGACCGTTGGTCGGCTGCAGCACGCGTGCGTGCCGCTGTGTCGGATGTTCAGGGCCCTGCGACGAAGGGCAGCCGACCAACGGTCGGCGCTACCCCGTAACGCGCGCGTGGGAGCGCATGACCCGCACCAACGGTGGGCCACCCCCGGTAACGCGCGCGTGGATTGCATGACCCGCACCGACGGTAGGCCGACCGTTGGTCGGCTGCGGCACGCGTGCGTGCCGCTGTGTCGGATGTTCAGGGCCCTGCGACGAAGGGCAGCCGACCAACGGTCGGCGCTACCCCGTAACGCACGCGTGGGAGCGCATGACCCGCACCGACGGTGGGCCACCCCCGGTAACGCGTGTGTGGAACTGCATGACCCGCACCGACGGTAGAGCCGACCGTTGGTCGGCTGCGGCCGGTGCACTCAGCCCTTGATCACGCCCAGCTCGAGGCCGATGCGGGTGAAGGCGTCGATGGCACGATCCAGGTGGGCGCGGGTATGCGCGGCGCTGATCTGGGTGCGGATGCGTGCCTGGCCCTTGGGCACCACCGGGAAGAAGAAGCCGATCGCGTAGATGCCTTCTTCCAGCAGGCGCTCGGCGAACTTCTGCGCCAGCGGCGCGTCGTAGAGCATCACCGGGCTGATCGGATGCACGCCCGGCTTCACGTCGAAACCGGCGGCGGTCATCTTCTGGCGGAAGTAGGCGGTGTTCTCGGCCAGGGTGCTGCGCAGGTCGTCGGCGGCGGCCAGCATCTCGAAGGCCTTGATCCCGGCGGCAACCACGTGCGGCGGCAGCGAGTTGGAGAACAGGTACGGGCGCGAGCGCTGGCGCAGCAGTTCGATCACCTCGCTGCTGGCGCAGGTGAAGCCGCCCAGCGCGCCGCCCATGGCCTTGCCCAGGGTGCCGGTGATGATGTCGATCTTCTCAAGCACGCCCTTGACCTCGGCCGAGCCGCGGCCGGTGGCGCCAAGGAAGCCGGTGGCATGGCATTCGTCGATGTGCACCAGCGCGTTGTACTTCCTGGCCAGCGCGGTGATCTCGTCCAGCGGGGCGATGAAGCCGTCCATCGAGAACACGCCGTCGGTGGTGATCAGCTTGGTCCTGCAGCCGGCGGCGTCGGCGGCCTGCAGCTGGGCCTCCAGGTCGGCCATGTCGCAGTTGGCGTAGCGGAAGCGCTTGGCCTTGCACAGGCGCACGCCGTCGATGATCGAGGCATGGTTGAGCGCGTCGGAAATGATGGCGTCGTTTTCGCCCAGCAGCGGCTCGAACAGGCCGCCATTGGCATCGAAGCAGGCCGCGTACAGGATGGTGTCCTGCTTGCCGAAGAAGCCGGCGATCTGTGCCTCCAGCTGCTTGTGCAGGTCCTGGGTGCCGCAGATGAAGCGCACCGAGGCCATGCCGAAGCCGTGGCTGTCCAGCGCATCCTTGGCGGCCTGGATCAGGTCCGGGTGGTCGGCCAGGCCCAGGTAGTTGTTGGCGCAGAAATTGAGCACCGTGCGGCCATCGTCCAGGGTGATTTCAGCCGACTGCGGGCTGGTGATGATGCGTTCGGACTTGAACAGGCCCTGGGCGCGGATCGCCTCCAGTTCTTCAACGTAGTGCTGGGTCAGCGGGGCGGAGGTGGCATCGCTCATGGCAGGCAGTCTTCGGCACGGGAAACCGGGGATTTTACCTGCCGCGGCCGGGTGCCGGGGAACGGCGCAGGGGCGCGCCCGGGCGCCCGACGCGACGACGGTTGCACACGTGATTGTTGCATCGCAATATCAATCAGGTTAAAAAACCGTAAACCGCCGCCGTTCCGTCCACCCCCCACGTCTGGAGAGACCCGCATGAACCACGCCACGCGCTGTACCGCCGCCGCTGTGCTCTGCGCCGCCCTGCTTGCCCCGTTTGCCGCCAGTGCCCAGGACGAGGCCGAATCGCCGTTCAGCTGGAACGTCACCGCCGTTTCCGACTACGTGTTCCGTGGCGTGTCCCAGACCGATGAGGACCCGACCGGCCAGGCCGGCTTCACCTACACCTCGCCGGTGGGCCTGTACGCGGGTGTGTGGGGTTCGGGCGTGGACTTCGGCGATGGCAGCCCGGACCTGGAAGTGGACTACTTCATCGGCTACGGCGTGGACGTGACCGACAACGTCAACTTCGACGTGATGCTCAACCACTACAGCTACCCGGGCGCCAGCGAGCTGGCCTACACCGAGCTGATCACCAAGACCACCTTCGCCGAGCATTACAACCTGACGGTGACCTACACCAATGATGTCTGGAACACCGACACCGACGGCTGGTACTACGCGGTGGGCACCGAGTGGGCGCTGCCGCAGGAGTTCAACCTCACCGCCAATGTGGGCCGCAGCACCTTCGAGAACGGCATCGCCAAGGACTACACCGACTGGAACATCGGCGTGAACCGCAGCTTCGGGCTGGTCACGCTGGGCCTGGGCTACTACGGCACCGACGGCAACGGTCGCGACAACTCGGGCAAGCTGGCCGACAACCGCGTGGTGTTCACCGTCGCCGTCGGCAAATGACCTGAGCGGCGAAGGACATGAAAAAGGCGCCGAAAGGCGCCTTTTTCATCTTCTCGGCAGCATGCCGAGCAACGCCCGGCCGCTGCCGCCGCCGGGCCACGATCGGCGCAGCGGCAGGTCACCCGCGTGGGGTGACCGCGGCGGATCAGTTCCAGCTCAGCACGACCTTGCCGGCCTTGCCCTGTTCCATCAGGTCAAAGCCCTTCTGGAACTCGTCGATCGGCAGCTGGTGGGTCATCACCTTGCCGAGCGGGAAGCCGGACAGCACCAGCTGGGTCATCTTGTACCAGGTCTCGTACATCTTGCGGCCGTAGATGCCCTGCACGGTCAGGCCCTTGAAGATGATCTTGTCCCAGTCGCAGCCGGCGCCCTTGGGCATGATGCCGAGCATGGCGATCTTGCCGCCGTGGTACATGCAGTCGAGCATGTCGTTGAACGCGCGCGGGTTGCCGCTCATTTCCAGGCCCACGTCGAAGCCCTCCATGTGCAGTTCCTTCATCACGTCCTTGAGCGAGGTGTTGGACACGTTGACCACGCGGGTGGCGCCCATGTCCGCCGCCAGCTTCAGGCGGAAATCGTTGACGTCGGTGACCACCACGTTGCGCGCGCCGATGTGCTTGCAGATGCCGGCGGCGATGATGCCGATCGGACCGGCACCGGTGATCAGCACGTCTTCGCCGATCACGTTGAACTCCAGCGCGCAGTGCGCGGCGTTGCCGTAGGGATCGAAGAAGGCGGCCAGCTCGGACGGGATCTGGTCGGGGATCGGCCACAGGTTGCTGGCCGGCATCACCATGTATTCGGCAAAGGCGCCGTTGACGTTGACGCCGATGCCCACGGTGTTGGGGCACAGGTGCTGGCGGCCGCCACGGCAGTTGCGGCAGTGGCCGCAGACGATGTGGCCTTCGGCCGAGACGCGCTGGCCGAGCTCGTAACCGGTGACGCCCGGCCCGATCGCGGCGATCCGGCCGACGAACTCGTGGCCGATGGTCAGGCCCGGCTTGATGGTGCGCTGGCTCCACTCGTCCCACAGGTAGATGTGCAGGTCGGTACCGCAGATGGCGGTCTTTTCCAGCTTGATCAGGACCTCGTTCGGGCCCGGGGTGGGGACCGGAACCTCTTCCAGCCAGATGCCCTTGGCGGCTTCGCGCTTGACCAGGGCCTTCATTGTTTGCTGCGCCATCGGGGTGGAACTCGTCTGGGGGAAAACGCGGATTATAGAGGTGCCGGGCGGTTTCCCATGTTGCGTTGCGGGCGGACCGGGGCGGACACCCGCGCCTGGCCACCCCATGACTTCCGGGCATCGGGCCGGGGCAGGGGGCTGGGCTACACTCGGGAGTTCTTTCACCAGGGGCTGCTCAATGCGCTCGAACCTGCTCGCTTTCTCCGTCGTCGCCAGCCTTGGGCTGGTCCAGGTCGCCCAAGCCGCTGAAGGCATGTGGGTGCCGCAGCAGCTGCCGGAGATCGCCGGCCCGCTCAAGCAGGCGGGGCTGAAGCTGTCCCCGGAGCAGATCTCCAACCTGACCGGCGACCCGATGGGCGCGGTCGTGGCCCTGGGCGGCTGCACCGCCAGCTTTGTTTCGCCGCAGGGCCTGGTGGTGACCAACCACCACTGCGCCTACGGGGCGATCCAGCTCAATTCCACGGCCCAGAAGAACCTGATCAAGGACGGCTTCAACGCCCCCACCCTGAAGGACGAGCTGAGCGCCGGCCCGAACGCGCGCGTGTTCGTGCTCGACCAGATCACCGATGTGACCGCCCAGGCCAAGGCCGCGATCGCCGCCGCCGGCAAGGACCCGCTGGCCCGCACCCGCGCGCTGGATGCGTTCGACAAGGCCCAGACCGCCGCCTGCGAAGCCGATGCCGGTTTCCGCTGCCGCCTCTTCAGCTTCTCCGGTGGCAACACCTACCGCCTGTTCCGCAACATGGAAATCAAGGACGTGCGCCTGGTCTATGCGCCCCCGGGCAGCGTGGGCAAGTTCGGTGGCGACGTCGACAACTGGATGTGGCCGCGCCACACCGGCGATTTCTCGTTCTACCGCGCCTACGTGGGCAAGGACGGCAAGCCGGCCGCCTTCGCGGCCGACAACGTGCCGTACCAGCCCCGGCATTTCCTGAAGTTCGCCGACCAGCCGCTGGGGGCCGACGACTTCGTCATGGTGGCCGGCTACCCGGGCCGCACCAACCGCTATGCGCTGGCCGGTGAGTTCAATGAAACCGCGGGCTGGACCTACCCGACCATCGCCCGGCACTACAACGCGGTGCTGAAGATGATCGACGAGGCCGGCAAGGCCGACGCCGACATCAAGGTGAAGTACGCCGCCACCGCGGCCAGCATGAACAACGTGGCCAAGAACTACGTCGGCCAGCTGGAAGGTTTCAAGCGCATCGACGCGGCCGGCCAGAAGAAGGCTGAAGAAGCAGCCGTGCTGGCCTGGCTGAAGCAGCAGGGCGCTGCCGGCAAGCCGGCGCTGGCCGCGCACGCGCAGCTGATCAAGCACCTGGATACCAGCAAGGCCACGCGCGAGCGCGACCTGTTCGTGAGCCAGTTCAACAGCACCTCGGCGGTGGGCGCGGCCCTGTCGCTGTACCGCCTGTCGATCGAGCGCGCCAAGCCCGACGCCGAGCGCGAAGCGGGCTTCCAGGAGCGCGACCTGACCACCATCGAAGGCGGCCTGAAGCAGATGGATCGCCGCTATGTGGCGAAGATGGACCAGCAGCTGCAGACCTACTGGCTGGACCAGTACGTCGCCCTGCCGGCCGAACAACGCAGCAACGAGGTGCTCAACACCTGGCTGGCCGGCAGCGATGCCAACGCGGTCAAGGCACTGGTGGCCAAGCTGGGCGGCACCGAACTGGGCAGCCTGGACAAGCGCCTGGCCTGGTTCAAGGCCGACCGCGCCGCCTTCGAGGCCAGCACCGATCCGGCCATCCAGTACGCCGTGGCGGCGATGCCGTCGCTGCTCAAGCAGGAAGAGCAGAAGAAGATCCGCGAAGGCGAATCGCTGACCGCCCGCCCGCTGTACCTGCAGGCCGTGGCCGACTACAAGAAGAGCAAGGGCGGCTTCGTCTACCCCGATGCCAACCTGTCGCTGCGCATCACCTTCGGCAACGTGATGGGCTATGCCAAGGACGGGGTGAACTACACCCCGTTCACCACCCTGGAAGGCGTGGCTGCCAAGGAAACCGGCGTGGATCCGTTCGATTCGCCCAAGGCGCTGCTGGAGGCGGTCAAGGCCAAGCGCTACGGCGGCCTGGAAGACAAGCGGATCGGCTCGGTGCCGGTGAACTTCCTGTCCAACCTGGACATCACCGGCGGCAACTCCGGCTCGCCGGTGCTGGATGCGCACGGCAAGCTGGTGGGCCTGGCGTTCGACGGCAACTGGGAGTCGGTCAGCTCCAACTGGGTGTTCGACCCGGTGATGACCCGCATGATCGCGGTGGACAGCCGCTACATGCAGTGGATCATGCAGGAAGTGGCGCCCGCGCCGCAGCTGCTCAAAGAGCTGAACCTGGCGCGTTGACCCTCAAAACCCCGCGGCGAACGCCGCGGGGTTTTTCGTTGGGAACAGGCCGACCGTGGGTCGGCATGCGGGCAGTGCAGGGCCAGGGCGCATGCCGACCAACGGTCGGCATCTACCGGGTATCATGCGTCTCCCCCTCGATCATTCACATCATGTGAATGATCGCGACAGCATTCCTCCCCCAAGGACTCCCAGTACGCATGCGCATCCTGCTTGCCCGCCACGGTGAAACACCGTGGAACGCCGAAGGCCGCTACCAGGGCCAGATCGATATCCCGTTGTCGCCGATCGGTGACGCTCAGGCGCAGGCCCTCGGGGAGCGCCTGAAGTCGGTGGATATCACCCGCGCGGTGGCCTCGCCGCTGTCGCGTGCGCAACGCACCGCACAGCTGGCCCTTGGCGCCGAACGCGCCCCGATGCTGCTGACCGAGCCGGACCTGCAGGAGATCGCCCACGGTGAGTGGGAAGGCCTGCTGGCCAGCGAAATCCACGAAAAAGACCCGTCGCGCCTGCAGGCCTGGCGTGATGAACCGGACACCGTGCTGATGCCCGGCGGCGAATCCCTGCGCCTGGTGCTGGAGCGCAGCTGGCGCGGCCTGGCCCGCGCGGCCGACGGCCTCGGCGAGCATGACACGCTGCTGGTGGTGGCCCACGACGCGGTGAACCGCGTGATCCTGTGCCGCATCCTGGGCCTGCCGCTGTCGCGGCTGTGGACCTTCCGCCAGGCACCGACCACGCTGAACCTGCTTGAAGGCGCCGACCTGGACAGCCTGGAAGTGGTGCGCCTGAACGACTGCGCCCACCACACCCCGTTCTTCGGCGAAGCCAAGCACCGCGCGCTGTAACCGCCCCGCGTCCCATCCCGTCGTCCGTCCCATCGATCCAACGCCCATGACCACCGCCCGCCCGCAGACCCTCACCGATTGGCTCGCCTACATCGAGCAGCAGCACCCCGCCAGCATCGACATGGGCCTGGACCGCGTGCGTCACGTGGCCCAGGCGATGGGGGTGGGGCAGCCGGGCGCGCACACCATCGTGGTCGGCGGCACCAACGGCAAGGGCTCCACGGTCGCCTTCATCGAAGCGATCGCGCGCGCGGCCGGCTGGAAGGTCGGCGCGTACATCTCCCCGCACCTGCTGCGCTACAACGAGCGGGTCCGCATCCAGGGCGAGGAGGTCGCCGATGCGGCGCTGGTGGCCGCGTTCGATGCGATCGAAGACGCCCGTGGCAGCACCACGCTGACCTATTTCGAGTACGGCACGCTGGCCGCGCTGCACCTGTTCGGCAACGCCGGGTTGGACCTGGCGGTGCTGGAAGTGGGCCTGGGCGGGCGGCTGGATGCGGTCAACATCGTCGATGCCGACGTGGCGGTGATCACTACCGTGGACATCGACCACAGCGACTGGCTGGGCCAGGACCGCGAGGCGATCGGTGCGGAAAAGGCCGGCATCATCCGCGGGTGGAAGCCGGTGATCCTGGGCGAGACCGATCCGCCCTCCAGCGTACTGGCGCGGGCCTACCTGCTGGGCGCCAATGCGATCCGCGGTGGCAGCGATTTCTTTGCCGATGTGGTCGATGGCCAGCACTGGCGCTGGCGCGATGTCGGGTTCCGCATCGACCTGCCGCTGCCGGCACTGCGCGGCCCGATCCAGTTGCGCAACGCGGCCTCGGCCATTGCCGCGCTGCGCACGCTGGACAAGCCGCTGCCGCGCACCGCCATCATCGAAGGCGTGGCCAATGCGCGCATCCGCGGGCGTCTGCAGCGGGTTGATCGCGACGGCGTGGAGGTGCTGGTGGACGTCGGCCACAACCCGCAGGCCGCGCGTGAACTGGCCGCCGCACTGAAGGCCGCACCGGTGGCCGGTCGCACCGTGGCGGTGTTTGCCGCGCTGCAGGACAAGGATGCGGTCGGCGTGGTGCAGGCGCTGGAGGGCCAGGTACAGGCCTGGCACCTGGCCGGCCTGGACGGTGCCCGCGCACAAAGCGCTGCGGCGTTGCAGTCGCGCCTGCACGACACCGCAGCGGGCGCCGGCCACTGCCATGACAGCGTGGCCGCGGCACTGCAGGCGGCCGTGGCCGAGGCCGCGGCCGGTGACCGGGTGCTGGTGTTCGGCTCGTTCCACACCGCCGCCCAGGCCCTGCAATGGCTGGACGCTGTCGACTGAGCGGGTCATCGCAGCACGCGGCAGCCGTTCAGCCGCAGCAGACGCCGCTCACGCGGACACCCGTATAATCGCCGTGGCATTCCGCCGCGCCGCCCCTGCCTGCCTTCCGTGGATACTCCTCTGAAACAGCGACTGATTGGTGCCATCGTTCTGGTGGCTTTGGCTGTGATCTTCCTGCCCATGCTGGTCAAAGGCCCTGCGCCTGACAGCGGCGTGGCCAGCGTACCGATCAGTGCGCCTGCGGCGCCGTCGGACGGCCAGTTCGAAACCCGCGAGCTGCCGCTGGTGGCACCCACCGGTGCGGCCACCGGCCTGCAGGGTCCGTCCAGTACCCAGCCGCTGCAGGACCCGGCCGCGGCCGGCGCCGCCACCGCGGCCACCGACACTTCGCCTGCCGTGGCGGCGGGCAATTTCGCGGTCAGCTTCGGTGCCTACGGCAGCCAGGCCGATGCCGACGCGGTGATCGCCTACCTCAAGAAGGCCCAGCTTCCCGGCTTCAGCGAACCGGCCACCATCAACGGTCGCCCGGCGTGGCGGGTGCGCGTGGGGCCGTACGCCGATCGCGCCCAGGCCGAAGCCGCGCGCCTGCAGGCAGTGAAGGTGCGCAACGACGTCAAGGCCGAAGTGGTCACCCTGGATGCGCGCGCGGACAGCGCCGTAGCCACGGCCCCGGCTGCCGCACCGACGCCCACGCCGACCGCCGCTGCCCCGGGTGCCTCCAGCGCGGCCGCGGCCGCGGCCACCGGCGCGGTCAGGACCGAGGCGCTGCCGCCGGAGCCGGTCGCCGCGCCGAAGCCGGCCGCACCCAAGCCCGAACCCAAGCCGGTTGCCAGTGCGCCCAAGCCCGAGCCGGCCAAGCCCGACCCGGCTGCTGCCGCCAAGCCGGTGACCGCACCGGCCGCGCCGGCGGCCAGCAGCGTGGGCTTTGCCGTGCAGCTGGGGGCCTTTGGCCAGGCGGCCGAGGCCAACGCACTGCGCGACAAGGTCCGCGCCGCCGGGTTCAGCGCATTCGTGGAGCAGGTACGCACCGACAAGGGCACGCTCAACCGCGTGCGCGTCGGCCCGGTCGCCAACCGAGCAGAGGCGGAGAACCTCAAGGCCCAGGTTGCGTCCAAAGTCGGCGTGGCCGGCATGGTCCGGCCGCATCCCTGATGCCGGCCACGCGCCCGTGCCTTGAGGCCGGTCCGTTCCTCGACGGAGGGCGCGCATGATCGATTTCGTCCTGCTGGCCGTCATCGGCATCTCCACCCTGCTGGGGGTGATGCGCGGCTTTGTCAGCATCATCATCAGTACCCTGTCCTGGCTGCTCGGCGGCTGGGCGGCGCTGATGTTCGGCAAATCCTGCGCGGCCTGGTGGTCGGCTCCGGCCGCCCCCGGCACCGGGCACTACTTCGCCGGCTACCTGAGCGTGTTCCTGCTGGTGATGGTCTCGGTCTGGGGTATCGGCCTGGTGATCCGCCAGGCGGTGCGTTCGACCAGCCTCAACGGGGCCGACCGGATGATGGGCGGGGTACTCGGCGTGGCCCGTGGCGGCCTGATCGGCTGCGTGCTGCTGCTGGTGGCGTCCTACACGCCGCTGCCGCGCGAGGCCGCCTGGCGCGATTCCAACCTGCGCATGGTGCTCGGTCCCGGGGTCGGCTGGATGCAGGCCAAGATGCCGCGCATGCCGGCCATGCCGCAGATGCCCGGCCTGGATCGCATGCCCAGCCTGGACGGCATGCCCGGGATGAAGGACCTGCCGAGGGCCCTGCCGGAGGTGAACATGTCGCAACTGCCCGGCGGGGAGTTGGGCAAGCCGGGTCTGACAGGCGATAATGGCGTGCTTGGCGGATTGCTGGCAGGGCGCGGATGGCCGCGGCCCCTGGATGAGACCCCGCAACAGACGGGAGACCCGGCCGACGTCGGGGCGCGCAGCAGCGACCCGGGTTCCTCCCAGAACAACGATCCGGCGCTCGTGCGTCCGGAGCAACCCGATCCGGCACGGAAAGGGTCCCCCGGCCAGGCACGGCCACCTTCACAGTAGATGGGCACAGCCCAGCGGAGATTCGCACCATGTGTGGCATCGTCGGAATCGTCGGCAACCAGAACGTCGCCGGTCAGTTGTATGACGGCCTGACCGTCCTCCAGCATCGTGGCCAGGACGCGGCCGGCATCGCCACCGCCGATGGCACCCGGCTGCGCGTGCAGAAGGCCAACGGGCTGGTCCGCGACGTGTTCGATGCCAAGCGGATGTCCACCCTGGAAGGCCGCGTCGGCATCGCCCACGTGCGCTACCCGACCGCCGGCTCGGAAGGCATGGACGAGGCGCAGCCGTTCTACGTCAACTCGCCCTACGGCATCGCGCTGGCCCACAACGGCAACCTGATCAACACCGAAAGCCTGCGCCAGCAGGTGTTCGAGCAGGACCGCCGCAACGTCAACACCGATTCGGACAGCGAAGTGCTGCTGAACGTGTTCGCCTACGAACTGGACGCACAGCGCCAGCTCACCCCGGAAGCGGCGATCCGCGCCGTGGCCGGCGTGCACCGTCGCTGCAAGGGCGGCTATGCGGTGATCAGCGTGGTGCTGGGCCTGGGCCTGGTCGCCTTCCGCGATCCGCACGGGATCCGTCCGCTGGTGCTGGGCAAGCGCGCCCATGCCGAAGGCGATGAGTACATCGTGGCCTCCGAATCGGCGGCGCTGGACGTGCTGGGCTTCCAGCGCGTGCGCGACGTGCGCCCGGGCGAGGCCCTGGTGATCACCGCGCGTGGCGAACTGTTCTCCGAAGTCTGCGCCGAGCCGGCCGAACACAGCCCGTGCATCTTCGAGTACGTGTACTTCGCGCGCCCGGACTCGATGATCGACAACGTTTCGGTGCACAAGGCGCGCATGCGCATGGGCATCAAGCTGGGCGAGAAGATCCTGCGCCTGCGCCCGGACCACGACATCGACACCATCATCCCGATCCCCGATACCTCGCGCGATGCCGCGCTGGAGATCTCCAATACGCTCGGGGTGAAGTACCGCGAAGGCTTCATCAAGAACCGTTACATCGGCCGCACCTTCATCATGCCGGGGCAGGGTGAGCGGGTGAAGTCGGTGCGCCGCAAGCTCAACCCGATCCACCTGGAGTTCCGCAACCGCGTGGTGCTGCTGGTGGACGATTCGATCGTGCGCGGCACCACCAGCCAGCAGATCGTGCAGATGGCGCGCGATGCGGGCGCGCGCAAGGTCTACCTGGCCAGCGCCGCGCCGCCGGTGCGCTACCCCAACATCTACGGCATCGACATGCCGGCAGCCGAGGAACTGGTCGCGCACAACCGCAGCATCGAGGACATCGAGAAGCACCTGGGCTGCGACTGGCTGATCTACCAGGACATCGAGGACATGGAAGCGGCCGTGCGCGAGGGCAACCCGGAGCTGAAGGCGTTCGATTCGTCGTGCTTCAACGGGGTGTACCCCACCGGTATCGAGCCGGGGTATTTCGAGCGCATCCAGCAGTTGCGCTCGGACGACGCCAAGCACAAGCGCCGCGCCTGAGGGCAGGGCGATGGCAGAGCAGTTGCCGCTGGAGGCGGCCGGCAACCTGCTGCGCGCCGCGCAGCTGTGCCTGGCCGCGACCGACCCGCTGCACAAGGTCGCGCTGACCCAGGCGTACGCTGCGCAGTTCCGCGCCGGCCAGCTCAAGGCCCGCGCCGATGCGCCGCCACCGGCGCCGATCCGGATGCCGGGACGGCCGTCCCGGCCGACCCTGGTGCACCCGCGTGACCTGCCCAAGCGGGGACTGGGCAGCGCCGAGGGACGGGCGGCCTTCATCCATGCCATCGCGCATATCGAACTCAACGCGATCGACCTGGCCTGGGATGCGGTGTACCGCTTCCGCGGGCTGCCCGGCTCGTTCCATGCCGACTGGGTGAGCGTGGCCGATGACGAATCGCGCCACTTCATGCTGCTGCATGGGCGACTGCAGGCGCTGGGCTTCGCCTACGGCGATTTCGACGCGCACAACGGGCTGTGGGAAATGTGCGAGAAAACCGCGCACGACGGCCTGGCGCGGATGGCGCTGGTGCCACGGGTGCTGGAAGCACGTGGGCTGGATGTCACCCCGGGCATGATCAACAAGCTGCGCTCGGCCAACGACCACGCCACCGCCGACGTGCTTGAGATCATCCTGCGCGAGGAAGTGGCGCACGTGGCGGCCGGCTCGCGCTGGTACCACTGGTACTGCAACCGGGCCGGGGTCGAGCCGCGCGCGCGCTTCATCGCGCTGTTGAACGAATACGCAGGCGGCTTCCTGTACGGCCCGTTCAACCTGGAAGCCCGCCTGCTGGCCGGGTTCGACGAAGAAGAACTGGCCGACCTGATCGAGCAGGCCGGGCGCACCAGCGGCCCGGCGAAGTAGAGCCGGACCACGCAGGGGGGCGCTGGGCACCTGCACCGCGCCCCGCCACGCAGGGCGTGGCGCTGCCGGTTCACGCGTTGGGCAGGACCACGCGTTTGCCATCCTCGGTGGGACGGTTGATGTAGAACAGGCCGGGGCCGGGCCGGTAGGGCAGTTCGCGGGTGGCCGCGTCGGCGGCATAGAGCAGCGCGGTATCGCCGAGCGCGTCGAAATTCCAGTGGGCCGACTGCATCAGGTAGCGCTGGCGCAACCGCCGTTCCTGCGCGGCATCCAGCGCCTGCCCGGACAGCAGGCGCGCGGCGATCGGGCCCAGCTCGGCCGGCAGCGCCAGCTCGGGGACCGCATCCACCGCGGCACGCCACTGCACCCCGGCCTGCGCCGCGCGCTGTTGCATCAGGCGCAACGCCACCCATTGGTAACGCCCGTCGATCTCGCGCTTGAGCACCACGGCCGCATGCGCGAACAGGATCCACTGCGGGCGCACGCTCACGCTGCCGGCGACCCGCTGCGCCTGCCAGCGGTGCCAGACGTCCACCCAGATCGCATCATCGCCCAGCCCCAGTGCCTGCTGCCAGTGGGTGCACGCGGCCCGGGCCTGGCGATACACCGCGGTATCGCGCAGCACCGCCAGGGGCGGCACGGCGGCATCGGCCAGGCCATGCCCGGTGATGCGCTGGCCCAGTGGCCGGGTCAGCAGTTTCGGGCCTTCGATGCGCTGGTCGTAGCCACCGCCAATGTTGGCATGCACGCCGGGCAGGGCGATCTCTTCATGCTGCGGGGCCACGCTGGTGAGGGCGAAATGCTGGCGGTGTTCGTCACGCGCGACCAGCTGCAGCACCTTGTCGGCGCACCCGCTGGGCAGGGCGACATCGGGCAGCTCATCGCGCTGTTGGCGGTTGATCGCCACCACCGTGTCCAACAGCCCGACAAAGCGTGCCAGCCGCGCCGGCAGCGCGTGCTCGCCCGTCAGTTGCCAACCGGTACGGCGCAACTGCTCGCGCAGCCAGCGGTGCCCGTCGGCGCGGTTGAGGCGGTGCAGCGCATCGCGCGCGGAGGCGGCGCCACGCGAAAAACCGAACAGGTCGATGCGCACGCTGCCCAGCACCGTGTGCGGGTGCGTGCGTGCCAGGCGCCGCAGCGCGTCGGGCAGGCGCTCGTCCAGCGCCAGCCGCACCTTGGCGCGCACGCCGGTACGCCCGATCCCGAAGGCCAGGCCCATCAGGTCATCGTCCTCGCCGGTGCGGGTGCCGACACCTTCGATATAGATCGCCAGCGACAGCACGTTGCCCGCGGCCATCGCCTCGCGATCGTCCGGGTACAGCGCATGCAGCCGCGCGATGTTGGTCAGTCCATTGCTGTAGCTGCTGGTCAAGCGGCTCTGGTAGGGCGAGGCATCGTCGGCCACCAGCGGTGCCGGTGGCCGTGGCGTGGGCGTGGTGCTGCCGGGCGGGCGCGAGGCGCGCAGCAGGTTGTCGGCGTTGTTGCGGGTGCCGTCGAAGAACAGGCCGATCTGCAGCGTCAGCGGCGCTGCGGTGGGCGGAGTGGGCGGTCCTGCCATGGCGCGGGGTTCCAAGGATGCAGGCCAAAGGTAGCGCGAAAACGACACGGACGCGACGTCGCTGAACCGCGCTGTCGGCGGTCACAGTTCGGAAAAGTGAGTGGTTCCGTCTATTGAATTCACGCGATCAGTTGGCGCCATATGGGTGCGCACCACCCGCATGGGCAGCACCGAAACAACGACCCACCCCCGTTTTCCACTCAAAGAGAGACGACACGATGTCCAGATCGATGAGCAAGGCTGCAGGTGTGATCACGTTGTGCCTGGCCGCGGCCGGCGCTGCCAGCGCGGCCCCGCTGTTTGAACCGGTGACGGTGCTCAGCCGCGCCGGGGCGGCCAACCAGCCAGCGGCGCAGGCGGTGTTGTCGGCCGCATCCACGGCGGCGGTGCAGGAGGTGCGGGTGGATGCCGCCGCGGTGGGCGCCAATGCCCGCCACCTGGAATTCGAGCTGCTCGGCACCCCGGTGCAGGCGCTGCAGCAACGCGTGCAGGCGCTGCCGGACGGCGGCAGCATCTGGTACGGGCAGTTGCAGGCGCGCCAGGCCAGCCTCACCGGCAAGGCCGCCGGCGCCGATCCGGCCAATTCGGTGATCCTGGTGCGCTCGGGCGATACGGTGACCGGCTCGATCCGCAAGGATGGCCAGTTGTATCGCCTGCGCCCGCTCAGCGATGGTCGTCACGTGCTGGTGGAGGTGGACGAATCCCGGATGCCGGCCGACCATCCGGCCGACTACAACAGCCTGCCGCAGGTGGCCATGCCGGTCAGCGACCGCGCCGGCATCGCCGCCGCCTCGTCCGGCAGCCCGGCCACCATCCGCGTGCTGGTGGTGGCCACCAACGGTGCGGTGGCCGCGTATGGCGGCAACATGCAGTCGCTGGTGCAGTTGGCCGTGGCCGAATCCAACCAGGGCTACATCAACAGCAACGTGGGCATCACCCTGGAACTGGCCGGTTACGAGACCACCAGCTACGCCGAGTCGAGCAGCTTCTCCATCGACCTGTCGCGCTTTCGCAGTACCAGCGACGGGGTGATGGACAGCATCCATGCCAGCCGCAACACCACCCGCGCCGACGTGGCCGTGCTGGTGATCAACAATGCCAGCTCCTGCGGCCTGGCCTCGGGCATCGGCTCCACCGCGGCCACCGCGTTCGCGGCGGTGCATTGGGACTGCGCCACCGGGTACTACTCCTTCGCCCATGAAATCGGGCACCTGCAGAGCGCGCGCCACGACATCGCCACCGATCCCAGCACCTCGCCCTACAGCTACGGCCATGGCTACCGCTACGAGCCGGCCACCGGCGCACGCTGGCGCACCATCATGGCCTACGCCTGCACCGCCGGCTGCCCGCGGCTGAACTTCTGGTCCAACCCCAACATCAACTACAACGGCGTGCCGATGGGCATCGCCAGCAGCGCCGACAACCAGCGCGTGCTGGTCAACACCAAGGCCACCGTGGCCGCGTTCCGTTGACCGGGCGGCCTGCCTGCCACCGCGCACTGCGGTGGCAGGCAGCCACCGATCAGGGGCGCTGCCCCTGGTGCTCGCGGCAGCGCTGCAGGGCCAGGGCGCCGTCGCCGGGCTGGATCGCCGCGGTCGGCGCGTCGGCATCGGCGCCGCTGTCGCTGTCGCTGTCGATATAGAGCAGCAGGTCCACCACGCGGCTGGTGGCCACGTAGGCGGTCTCCCCGCGAGCATTGCTGACCCCGCGGTACAGGCGCGGGGTCTGGCCGCACACCACCACCTCGTACGGCATGGCGGCGACAGCGTGGTCGCCGCCGCCGTGCAGGCGCATCCGTTCGCCAAAGGGGCCACTGCCGAAGCGTTCCAGCAGGACCCAGCCGGCGGCCGGCGGTGCCTGCTCGAAGGCGAACACGGGGGTGCGTCCGCGCGCATCGGTGATGCCCTGGTAGACATCCTTCTCTTCGCGCACGAACGGCAGATCGAACGCGGTGTGCGACAGCGCGAACGGGCGCATCGCGGCGGGCGCGGCGCTGACCGTATCGTGCAGGACGAACTGCACGCGGTGCGGGCCGGTGCCGACCTGCGGTGCCTGTGGATCGGGCTCGACCTGCTCGGCCGCTGCCAAGGTCTCGCGCTGGGCCGGCGCGGCGGCGGCCACCCACGGCGGGCAGGCGCCGAGCAGGACGATCATCGCGATCGCCCGGTACATGCTGCTGCGCACGCGGCTCAGCGCTTCAAGGTGTCGAGCGTCCAGCCCTGCGGCGTGACCCGCAGCACCGAGCCCTGTTCGTACCAGTCGCCGAGCACGATGCGGGTGCAGTCGCGGCCCCCCGCCTGCAGCGCATGGATCGCCGGGCGATGGGTGTGGCCGTGGATCATGGTGTCCACGCCATGCCGCGCGAAGGTGGCATCCACCTCGGCCGGGGCCACGTCGGTGACGGTCTCGAAGGTGGAGCGGTCGTCCTGCTTCATTTCCGACTGGCGCGCCTGGCTGGCATCGCGCGCCTTCTGCGCGAAGGCGATCCGCGCGGCCAGCGGCTGGGACAGGAACTGGGCCTGGAACTGCGGGTCGCGGGTCTGGGTGCGGAACTGCTGGTAGGCCACGTCGTCGGTGCACAGCAGGTCGCCGTGCTGGAGCAGCACCGGGCGGCCGTACAGGTCGATGACGCTGGGGTCGGGCAGGATGCGGAAGCCGGCACGACGCGCGTAGTCGTTGCCGACCAGGAAATCGCGGTTGCCGCGGATGAAGTACACCGGCACGCCGGCGTCGGCCACCGCATGCAGCGCCTCGGCAACCGCGTCGGCGGCGGCCGACGGGGTGTCATCGCCGATCCACGCTTCGAACAGGTCGCCCAGGATGTACAGGGCGTCGGCCTGCATCGCTTCATCGCGCAGGAACGCCAGGAACAGCTCGGTAATGGCTGGACGGCTCGGGTCCAGGTGCAGATCGGAAATGAACAGCGTGGTCATGCGCGCATTGTAAAACGGGTTGGACCGCTCCGCTGCGGTGCGCCGATGGCAAGGCGGCGCTTGAGCATGCGTGGCCGGCCGGCGCGCCGGCAGCCGCCGGTTACAGGGCCAGTGGCAGCCAGCGCAGGCTGGCGCCGGCCAGCGCGGTGGCGATCGCGGTGGCCGCCAGCACGTCGCTGGGATAGTGCAGGCCCAGCACCACCCGCGACAGCCCCACCGCAGCGGTGAAGGGCACCAGCACCGGCGCCAGCCACGGGTAGTAGGCCAGCGCCACGATGGTGAAGGACACCGCGTGCAGGGTGTGCCCGGAGGGGAAACTGAACTCGTCCAGCGGCGCCACCCAGGCGCGGATGCGCAGGTCGGCGGCGTACGGGCGCGGGCGCCGGGTCCAGCGCTTGAGGCCCTTGTACAGCAGCAGCGCCGCCAGCCCGGTGGCGGCCATGTGCACCGACGCCTGCAGGCCTTCGAGGCCATCGATCACGATCAACGCGGCCATCAACGCATACCAGAACACGCCATCGCCGGCGCGGCTGACCGCGGCGAACAGCTGGCGCACGCGGCGGCGCCGGCAGTAGTGGTTGGCGCGGCGGCACCAGCGCGCTTCGCGCCCGCGCAGGGCCTCAAGCGGCGTGGTCGGCACGCGACCTCCGGGACTGCGCCAGTTCGGCCAGCAACGCATCGAACTCGGCCACCACCTGCTGCGGATGCAGGCGCTTCATCGCAGTGGCGGCGTTGCGCCCGAGCCGCGCGCGCAGCACGTCGTCGCCGGCCAGCTGCAGGGCGGCGGCCACGAACCCACTGTCATCGTTGACTGCCATGCCGTTCTCGTCGGTGCGCAGGTACTCGCGCGCCGCGCCGTAGTCGAAGGCCACCGTCGCCACGCCGCTGGCCATCGCCTCCAGGGTGACGTTGCCGAAGGTTTCGCTGCGGCTGGGAAACAGGAACAGGTCGCCGCTGGCGAAGTGGCGGGCCAGGGCATCGCCGCGCTGCACGCCGCAGAAAATGAAGTCGGGGTTTTCGTGCGCCAGCTTCTCGCGCGAGGGGCCATCGCCCACCCAGATGAAGCGTGCCTTGGGCCGGATCTGCTGGAGCCGGCGAAACGCCTTCACTGCCAGGCCGAGGTTCTTCTCCGGTGCGATCCGGCCCACGTAGATGGCCGCAAACCCGTTGCCGTCGATGCCCCATTCTTCGCGCAGGGCCGGGTCGCGGCGCTGCGGCTCGAACTGGCTGCTGTCCACCGCGCGGGCCAGCAGGCGGACCCGGTCGAAGCCCTGCTCACCGAGGAACTGCTGCAGCTCCTGGGTAGGCACCAGGGTGGCATCGGCCTGGTTGTGGAAGCGTCGCATCCAGCGCAGGGCTGCAGCCTGCAGCCAGGCCACGCCGTAGTCGGGCAGGTATTCGTCGAAACGGGTGTGGAAGCCGCTGGCCACCGGAATGCCGAGCCGGCGCGCGGTGCGCAGCGCCGACCAGCCGAGCGGGCCTTCGGTGGCGATGTAGATGGCATCGGGGCGCTGCTGCTGCCACTGGCGTGCCAGTCGCTTGGGCGCGGGCAGGCCAAAGCGCAGGCCGGGATAGCGTGGCAGTCCCGCGCCGGCAACCAGCAGGGTGTCCTGGGCCGGGTCGGTTTCGCTGGTCTGGCGCGGGCGGACCAGGTCGACCTGGTGGCCGGCTGCGCGCAGTCCCTGTTCCAGTCCCTGCACGGTCAGGGCAACGCCGTTGACTTCGGGGGGGTACGTTTCAGTGACGATGGCATAGCGCATGGCGGGCCTCCGGTATGGGGGCATGCTGGGCGCACGCGATGTAGCCGACATGACGCCGGTATGACCGCTGCATGACCGGGCTGCCGGTCGGTCGGCAGCGCAAAAAAAACCACGGCCCCGAAGGGCCGTGGTGGGTGCAGCGATGCTACCTGGCAGCGATCAGAACTGCTGCTTGTACTGCATGTACACGAAGCGACCGATGTCGAAACCGCCGTAGTACGAGTACACCGAGTTCGGCTTGGTGTACATCACCGGGCCCAGACGGTTGAACACGTTGTTGGCACCGATCGAGACCGTGGCGTTCCACGGCAGCTTGTAGCGCGCCTGCACGTCGTGGAAGGTCACCGAACCACGCTCGTTGTAGTTGCGTGCGCCCTTGTACCACGGAGCGTACACGCCCGGATCGGAGCACTCGTCCGGATGGTTCGGCAGGCTCAGGCACTGTTCCTTGACGCCGGAGTAGTAACGCGCGCTCCAGCTGACGCCGAAGTTCTCCAGGTCCCAGCCCACGGTGGCATTGGAGCGCACGCGGAAGCCGATGCCGGTGTTGGCGGCGATACCGTTGATCGTGGTCGGCACCGTGGCGGTGTCGTTGGACGAACGGTAGATGTTGGAGCTGACGTAGGTGGTCGTCCAGGAGGTGCTCAGCTTGCCGTAGGCGGTATCCAGGCGGTAGCTCAGGTCCATGTCGTAGCCTTCGGTCTCGGCGAAACCGGCATTGCGGTTGCCGAACTTCAGGCCGGTGACGATGCCGGTGACCGGATCACGCGAGAAGCGTGCGCAACGCGATTCGATGCCCTGCTCGTAGCAGTCGATCAGGATCTGGTTCGGGCTGTCGGACACGATCGTGTTGTCGATGCGGATCTTCCACCAGTCCAGCGACACATTGAAGTTGCTGATGAAGGTGGGGCTCCACACCACGCCCAGCGTCCTGCTGGTCGAGGTTTCCGGCAGAAGCTGCGGGTTGGAGCCGGAGGTGAACGCAACCGGGGTAGCGGCACTGGAGCCGGAGGTCGGCTTGTTGGTGCTGTCCAGCTGGCGGAACGTGGCCACGTTGGCGATGTCCTGCGCACAACGGGCACGCACGCCGGAGTTGGTCTTGGCCGAGCCGTAGACGCTGTCGCACGGATCGCTGAAGGTGGCGAAGGTTTCCGAACCGCCACCGTACAGGTCGTTGATGGTCGGGGCGCGGAAGCCCTCGGCCCACGTACCACGGACCAGCAGCTGGTCCAGCGGACGCCACTTGAAGCCGAACTTGCTGTTGAGGGTATCGCCGAAGGTGTTGTAGTCCGAGTAGCGGGTGGCGGCGCTGAAGCTCAGCTCCTTGGCGCCCGGCAGGTCGGCCAGCACCGGCACGTTCAACTCCAGGTACGCTTCCTTGACCTTGTACGAACCACCGGTCGGGCCTGCGGCCAGGTTGGTGGTCGCGCCGGTCTGGGCCAGGGCGTCGGGAACGAACTTGCCGTTTTCTTCGCGGTTTTCCAGGCCGAAGGCAAAGCCCAGGTCACCGGCCGGCAGGGTGAACGCGCTGCCGCTGAGGTTGGCGAACCAGTTCTTGGTCGAGGTTTCGCCGGTGGCGTTCTCGGCCGGGAACAGCCAGTCCTGCAGGGCCTGGTTGCCGTCCAGACCATAGGGGTCCTTCACGCCGTAGGGCACCAGCGGGTTCCACACCATGCAGCCGTTGCCCTTGGGCGCGGCGGCGGTGCCGCACTCGACCTTGCCGGTGGCGGCGTTGAAGTAGGACGGGCCGACGGCGTCGATGACGCGCTGCTTGTGCAGGTTGCCGGTGGTGTGCTGGGTCAGCTCGTTCTTGCTGTACTGATAGCCCACTTCCCAGTCGAAGTAACGCTCACCCAGGTCGAACGAACCGTCGAACGCGGCAACCGCGCGGTAGGTCTTCAGCTCGCTGGTGCTTTCGCGCGGCATTTCCCAGGTACGACGGTTCCAGGCCACCGAGGTCGGGGTGGCAAAGCCGTTCTGGGTGCCGAACGGATTGAAGTAGCTGTTGCTGGCCATGTTGCCGGCCGCTGCGGTGGCACCCAGGGTGCTGGAGGACAGCGGGTAGCCGGCGGTGACGCGGGTCGACTCGCGCTTGTTGTAGCCCAACTCGGTCTTGAAGCGGACGTTGTCGGTGATGTTGGCCTGGCCGGAGAAGAACAGCGAGTCACGCTTGATCGGATAGCTCAGGTGCATCTGATCGTTGGTGTTGCTGGTGTCGCCGGTGAAGGCGGCCGGGTCGGTCAGGTGGTAGTTGCCCGGCTTGGTCGGGTCGGTGCCGCGATTGAGCGAATACGCGCAACCGGCGGTCGCCGTGCAGCCGGCACCGCGCACGCCGGTGAACTGGCCCCACTGGCTGGTGGTGGTCCAGCCTTCGGTCGGGTGGCGGTCGGTGTTGGAGTACTGGCTGAAGCCGCGATCACGCGCCCAGACGGCCTTTTCTTCCGAATGCTCGGCGGCGAAGGTGGCCGAGAAGCGGTCGTTGGACCAGCCGGCAACCACGTCGAAACGGTCGCGTGCGCCGTCGCCTTCGCTGAACTGGCCGTGGTAGACGTTGGCGGTCACGCCGCTGACATTGCTGCGGGTGATGATGTTCACCACGCCGGCCATGGCATCGGAGCCGTAGATGGCCGAGGCGCCGTCCTTCAGGATTTCGATGCGCTCGATCGCCGACACCGGCAGGACCGACAGATCCTGGTAGCCGGAGGTGCTGATGCCCAGGCGGCGGCCGTTGACCAGCACCAGCGTGCGCTGGGTACCCAGGCCGCGCATGTCGACATAGGTACCACCGGCGTTTTCACCGGCGGTCAGCACGTTGGCACGGCTGATCGTCGGGCTGCCCATGGCGGTGACGTTCTGCAGGATGTCCGAGACCGAGCTGAAGCCCTGGCGTTCGATGTCCATGCGGGTCAGTGCCAGCACCGGCTGTGCGGTTTCGACGTCGACCTGGCGGATACGCGAACCGGTGATCTCGATACGGTCCAAGGTGGTCGGTGCGCTGTCCTGCGCCATGGCCGGAGCCGCGGCGAGGCCGGCGACACCGCCGACCAGGGCCAGGCGGATGGCCTGCCCCAGCACGTTGATGCGTGAAGTCATAAAGCTCTCTCTCTCTCTCTCGTTCGGAACTGCATCAAAAAGAGGGGACGGGCCCAAGTTCCCGCCGCCTCTAAAAATCCGACCCCTGAAGGCCGGTTACCCCGATCATAGTCTCGGTAGTTAAGGTCGTGTAAAGCAAAAGTGAATTTTTTTTCACAATGCAGCGATGGCCCGAACAAAAAGCTAGCAGAAGCAACGACTTGGAATTGCGCCCCGACGGCGGGTCTGTAGCGATTTGTATCGCAATGTACCCTTTTGGTGCGTCGCGGCATGGCGCTGGCGCGCGAGTGGGGCCGGCAATGGGGCAGGGCAGGCCGCTGCAGCTGCGGGACCACGCGCGCGCGCCGACCCGGCGCGGCCCGGGGGCAGGGGCGTCGATGGCGGGGCAGGGGCTGGAGCCGGGCGGCGGATGCCGCCGCCCGCGGGGATCAGGCCACGAACGGGCGGAACTGCACGCCCAGGCCGGCCATGCCGTCGGTTTCGCCGATCAGGTCGGCGCGCAGCAGGGGCCGCGCATCGATGTAGGCCTGCGGCAGGATCAGCGACAGCCGGGTGTCCTCGGCGGTCAGTTCCAGCGCCGGCATCGGGGTGTCTTCGTGCGCACGGTTGAGCAGGACCGCCAGCCGCAGCAGGGCGGTCATCCGGCGGGCGGGCAGCAGCAGGCGCTCGGGCAGGGCCTCGAAGGCCGACTTGGAGACATTGCGCCGATGGCTGCGCACCAGCGCCGCCAGCAACTGCTGCTCCTGCCGCGAGAAACCGGCGATATCCGAGTTTTCCAGCACGTAGCTGCCATGCACGTGATAGCCGCTGTGGGCGATCATCAGCCCCAGCTCGTGCAGGCGTGCGGCCCAGCCGAGCATGCGCGCATCGTCCGGGTCCAGCTGCCAGCTGTCCTCGACCTGGCCAAGCAGGTTGATCGCGGTGCGTTCGACGCGGTCGGCCTGGGTGGTATCGATGCCATACCGCTGGGTCAGCGCGGCCACCGACTCATCACGCAGGTCGTTCTCGCTGGCGCGGCCGAGGATGTCGTACAGGATGCCTTCGCGCATCGCCGCCTTGCTCACCAGCAGCTTCTCCAGGCCCAGGGCCTGGAACGCCGCTTCCAGCACCAGGATGCCGCCGGCGATGATCGGGCGGCGATCGGCCGACAGCCCGGGCAGGTTGATGTCCTCGATGCGCTTGGCCTTGAGCAGCTCATCGCGCAGCTGCGGCAATGCTTCGGCGGTGATCGCGCCCTTGCTCAGCTTCATCGTGGCGCAGATCTCGCTGATCGCCTTGTGCGTGCCCGACGAACCCAGCGCTTCATGCCAGCCCAGCGCGCGGTACTTGGTGGCGAACTGCTGGAACTCCGCACCGATCTCGGTCAGCGCGTCCTTCCAGCGCTTGCGGCTGAGCTTGCCGCCCGGGAAGAAGCGCCGGGTGCTGGCGATGCAGCCGGCCTGCAGGCTCTCGCGTTCCAGGGTCTGCATGCCCTGGCCGATGATGAACTCGGTGGAGCCGCCGCCGATGTCGATCACCAGCCGGCGCTGGTCCGGCTTGGGCGGCTGCGCATGGGCCACGCCGAGGTAGATCAGGCGCGCTTCCTCGCGCCCGCTGACCACTTCGATGGCATGCCCGAGCGCGGTTTCGGCCGGCATCAGGAAGGCCTGTGGCGAGCGCAGCTGGCGTACCGTGTTGGTGGCCAGCGCGCGCACCCGCACCGAGGGGATCGCGCGGATGCGCTGGCCAAACCGGGCCAGGCATTCCAGCGAGCGCTGGCGGGCCTCGGCGGACAAGCCGCCCTTGCCGTCCAGCCCGTCGGCCATGCGCACGGTCTCGCGCAGGCGATCGACCACCCGCAGCTGCCCGAGCGTGTAGCGCGCGATGACCATGTGGAAACTGTTCGAGCCCAGGTCGATGGCGGCGAGCAGGTCGCCATCCTGCAGGGCGGGCGGAGTCGTAGAGGTGTGCGGCATGGACGAATGTTAGCCGAAGGGTGGGGCGCGAAGTCACCGCGCGGCCTTCACATCGGCTGCGACGGGAAGTCGCAGCGCATGGGGCCCGGTGGATGCGCACCGTTGGCGGGGGAGATGCCGGCCGTGGGCCGGCACGCACGGGTGTGCCGGCCCAGGGTGGTTGGCTACAGGCCCTGCATCAATGCCATCTGCGCCGAGTGCGGTGGCTCGTCATGGCCAGGGCTGCACTTGACGTACTCGCCGTCGGCGCGCAGCTCCCACGCATTGAGGTTGTCGTCCAGATAGTTCTGCAGCACGTCGCGGTAGACCTTGCGCGCCAGTTCCGGATCCAGGATCGGGAAGCAGGTCTCCACCCGCCGCAGCAGGTTGCGCTCCAGCCAGTCGGCGCTGGCGCAGTACAGCTCGGCGGCGCCGTCGTTGCCGAACCAGTAGACCCGGCTGTGCTCGAGGAAGCGCCCCACGATCGAACGGACCCGGATGTTGTCCGACACCCCCGGCACGCCCGGCCGCAGGGTGCAGGCGCCGCGCACGATCAGGTCGATCTGTACCCCGGCCTGCGAGGCCGCATACAGCGCGCGGATCATCTGCGGCTCGTTGAGGGCGTTCATCTTGGCGATGATCCGGCCCGGGCGACCGCTGGCGGCCAGCCGGGTCTCGCGCTCGATCCGCTGCAGCAGGCCCGGGTGCAGGGTGAAGGGCGACTGCAGCAGGCGCTTGAGCTTGGTCCGCGGCGCCAGGCCGGAGAGCTGCTGGAACAACAGATGCACATCGTTGCCGATGTCCGCATCGGCGGTGATCAGGCTCAGGTCGGTGTAGGCCCGCGCGGTGCCGCTGTGGTAGTTGCCGGTGCCCAGGTGCACGTAGCGGCGCAGCTTGCGGCCCTCGCGGCGCACGATCAGCAGCATCTTGGCGTGGGTCTTGTAGCCCACCACGCCGTACACCACCTGGACCCCGGCCTCCTGCAGGCGGTCGGCCAGGCCCAGGTTGGCTTCCTCGTCGAAGCGCGCGCGCAGCTCCACCACCACGGTGACGTCCTTGCCGTTGCGCGCCGCCTGGATCAGCGCATCGACGATCTGCGAATCCTTGCCGGTGCGGTACAGGGTCTGCTTGATCGCCAGCGCGTTGGGATCCACCGCCGCCTGCTTGATCAGGTCCAGCACCGCGGTGAACGCATCGAAGGGATGGTGCAGCAGCACGTCGCGGCGCGCGACCACCTCGAAGATGCCATCGCCGTCGCGCAGCACGCGCGGATTGAGCGGCGGGTACTTCAGTTCCGGCCGCGCCAGCAGGTCGTACAGCTGGATGACGCGGTTGAGGTTGACCGGGCCGTCGATGCGATACACCGCGTTCTCGGTCAGGCCGAAATTCTGCAGCAGGGTGCGCACGATGTCGCGCGGGCAATCCTGGGCGATCTCCAGCCGCACCGCCGGCCGGTAGCCGCGGTCCACCAGCTCGTCGCGCAGGGCCAGCGCCAGGTTCTCCACTTCCTCCTCGTCCACCACCAGTTCGGAATTGCGGGTCACGCGGAACTGGTAGGCGCCTTGCACCTCCATGCCCGGGAACAGCTCGTCGACGAAGGTGGACAGCACCGAGGACAGGAACACGTAGGTCTGCGCGCCGCCGAGTTTTTCCGGCAGCTGGATGATGCGCGGCAGCGAACGCGGCGCACGCACGATCGCCAGGTGGCCGGCACGGCCGAAGGCATCGGTACCCTTGAGCACCACCACGATGTTGAGCGACTTGTTGAGGATCTTCGGGAACGGAGGCGACGGATCCAGGCCCAGCGGCGACAGCACCGGCATGATCTCGTTGCGGAAGTAGGCGCGCAGCCAGCGCTTCTGGCGGTGGTTCCAGGAGTGGCGGCCGAGCACGTCGATGCCGGCCTCGTGCAGCGCCGGGCGCAGGGTCTCGTTCCAGCAGCGGTACTGCTGATCCACCAGCTGCGCGGCACGATCATGGATGGCGTTGAGGATCGCCTGCGGGGTCATGCCGTCCGGCGCCGGCGGCAGCCCGAACTCCTGGGCATGGCGCACTGCGGCGGCGCGGATCTCGAAGAACTCGTCCAGGTTGGTGCAGGAGATGCACATGAAGCGCAGGCGCTCCAGCAGCGGCACCTGGGTGTCCATGGCCTGGGCCAGCACGCGGAAGTTGAAGTCCAGCTGGGACAGCTCGCGGTTGATGTACAGCGCCGGGTCGCGCAGCGGATCGTTGTCCACCGGCACGGCGATGGGGACGAGAGTGCTCATGCGGAGGAGTCTTCTGCAGAAGGAAGGGAGGCCGTTTCGGTGCGTGCACGCACGTGGTCGGCATCGAAGTGGCACGCGAACACGCTGCCCTTGCCGACCTCGCTCTGGATCTCCAGGCGCGCGTGGTGCAGGCCCAGGATGTGCTTGACGATCGACAGGCCCAGCCCGGTGCCGCCGCTTTCACGCGACCGGCTGCTGGAGACGCGGTAAAAGCGTTCGGTCAGGCGCGGCAGGTGCGTGGCGGGGATGCCATAACCGGTGTCGCGCACGCTGAGCACCACGCCCTGGCCTTCGCGGGCCAGTTCCACGTCCACCCGGCCGCCGGCCGGGGTGTAGCGCACCGCGTTGGTGACCAGGTTGGAGAAAGCGCTGTGCAGTTCCTTGTTGGAGCCCTGCAGGTCCACCCCGGCGTTGTCGATCACGCTGATCTGGTGCCGGCCCTGGCTGTGCGCCTCGGCCTCGCGGCGCAGCGTGGCCAGCATCGGCGCCATCGCCACCGCTTCTTCCTCGGTGTGCTCCTGCGATTCCAGCCGCGACAGGGTCAGCAGGTCTTCGACGAGCTGGGCCATGCGCTGGGACTGCTTGCGCATTTCCTCCAGCATCGGCCCGGTGCCGGGGAAATCCTCCGGTTCCATCATGTCCAGGTAGCCGTGGACCACGGTCAGCGGGGTGCGCAGCTCATGGGATACGTTGGCCACGAAGTCGCGGCGCACCTGCTCCAGGCGCAGCAGCTTGCTGACATCGCGCGCGATCAGCAGCCAGTAATCGGGCGAGTAGGGGATCAGGCGCAGGTTGAGCCGGATCGCCGGATCGACCGGCGAGGGCACGTCCAGGATCGGTTCGGCGTTGCGACCGCCTGCCAGCCAGTGCGCCAGCGGCATCGGCTGCAGGCGTTCGACCAGCGCCTCGCCCAGATCGCCCGGGTGGTGCAGGCCGAGCAGCGAGGTGGCCGCCTCATTGAACCACTGCACCCGCTGGCTGTTGCGGTCCACCACCACCACCGCATCGGGCAACGCCGCCGCGGCGGCGCGATAGCTGCGCAGCATGTCCAGCAGGCGTCGCTTGCGCGTGCGCATCTCCAGCTGGTTGCGATACAGCAGGCGGTCCAGTTCGTTCCAGACCCCGGCGGCGTCGCCGACGTCCCAGCGGTGGCGGGCGGTCAGCCGGCGCAGCACGCGGCGCAACCGCCAGTAGTGCCAGGCCAGTGCGCCGATGGATGCCAACGCGATGCACATCCAGACATGCCCGGTGAGCAGGCCCAGCACGCCGGCCGCCAGCAGCAGGAGGGCGAGGGTGGCCAATGTCTTCAACCAGGCAGAGCGGATGTGGCGGGGCATTGCGGTCTCGCAGAAGGTGCGGTCCTCGGACGCGATCCAAGGTTATAGCAGGAGTGGCCGCCGCCGGCGCAGGCGCCGGCAGAGACTCAGGTCGAGGTCGAGAAGCGGTAGCCGGCGCCGCGCACGGTCTGCACCATGTTCTCCGCGCCGAACGGCTCCAGCGTCTTGCGCAGGCGGCGGATGTGCACGTCGATGGTGCGCTCCTCCACGTACACGCTGCCGCCCCACACGTGGTCCAGCAGCTGGGCACGGGTGTAGACGCGTTCGGGGTGGGTCATGAAGAAGTGCAGCAGGCGGTATTCGGTGGGGCCGATCGGCACCGGCTGGTCGCCGGCGAACACGCGGTGCGCGGCGCCGTCGATCCGGATCGCACCCACCGCCACGCTGCCGTCTTCATCATCGTCGCGGGCGCGGCGCATGACCGCACGGATGCGGGCCAGCAGCTCGCGCGCCGAGAACGGCTTGACCACGTAGTCGTCCACGCCGGCTTCCAGGCCGCCCACGCGGTCGTTTTCTTCGCCACGCGCGGTCAGCATGATGATCGGCACCTCGCGGGTGAGGGCTTCCTTGCGCCAGCGCCGCGCCAGGTCCAGGCCACTGGTGCCGGGCAGCATCCAATCCAGCAGGATCAGGTCCGGGACCCGGTCGGCGATCGCCGTCTGCGCCTCGCGGGCATCGCCAGCGTGGATCGGGTCGTAGTCGCCCTTGCGGAGGGCGAAGGCGACCATTTCGCGGATCGCGGGCTCGTCATCGACGATCAGAATGCGTTTCTGCACGTGCGCACCGTATTGCTTATCAGACCGGGATTGAGCCCAGTAGACTACGGTTTCATGACATGTTTGTGACGACCTGGACCCACATTTCCCGCCACTGCCATGCAGCGGTCATCCCGGGCCTGGCCCTGGGCGCACTTAGCGCCGCTCCAGCTCCGGATCGCGGATGCCCTGGCGGCGCATCTCCAGCACGGTCGGGGTAATGCTTTCGATCCGTGCATCCACCCGCGCCCGGCCCACGTAGTCCAGCGCCGGCTGCTTCTTCAGGGCCTGCAGCTGGATCAGGGCCTGCTCCGGCCGACCGTTCAGGAAGGCGGCCTCGGCATAGGCCTCGCTGGCCCGCACCGTATCGCCGGCCAGCTCGCTGGCGCGGGCAAAGCGCAGCTGGAACACCGGATCATTGCCGCTTTGCGACAGCAGCGGGCGCAGCATCGCCTGCGCGCGCTGGCCGGCCTCGCGCCCGCCCTGCTCGTTCAGGATTTCGGCGAATGTCAGCGCCACCGGGCGGCTGCCCGGATGCTGGCGCAGCAGGGTCTCGAAGCGGGCATTGGCCTGGGCCGGCTGGCCCGAGCGCGACTCGGCCTCGCCCAGCGCCAGCGCCACCCACAGGTTGTCCGGATGGTCGACCAGCAGTTCGCCCAACATCCGCCGCGCCTCGCCGGCACCGCTGTTGCGCAGCCGGGCCAGGGCCAGCCCGTAGCGCTGCGGCGCGGTCAGGCCACCCTTCTGCGCGCGCTGCAGGTTTTCGTACTCGCGCGCCAGGTCGCTCGGGGTGTCGGCGCTGAGCACGCGCAGGCGCTCGCGGGCGTATTCGAACTGGCCGCTGGCGCCGCGGCTGAGGCTGTTCACCGAGACCTGCATCGAGGCCGGCAGCAGCGGATTGCTGCGCCGGACGATCGGCTCGGACAAGGCCGGGTCGGATGGATTGACCCGCTCCTGGCGGATCCCGCCGGGAACCTCGGTGGTGAGCAGCACGGTGTCCTTCTTCATCTGCTCGGCGCGCGCCTTGGCCTCGCTGATCCGGGTGGTGTTGACCGGGTGGGTCTGCAGGAAGTCCGGCACCGAGTAGCCGCCGGCGTTGCCGCGCATCGAGGCGGACATGCGCTCGAAGAAGCCGGCCATGGCGTCCACGTCATAGCCGCTGCGGGCCAGGGTGCGGATGCCCAGGCGGTCGGCCTCCGATTCGTTGCTGCGGGTGTAGTTGATCTGGCGCTGCTGCATCAGGCCCATGCCCGAGGTGATCGCGGCCATGGTCGCATCGCCCGAGGAGTTGCCTCCGGCCTGCTGGGCGGCGATGACCGCCGCCAGCATGCCGAGCAGGATCGGGATCTGGTCGCGCTGGGCCCGTTCCACCCCGCGCAGCACGTGCTGCTGGGTGACGTGGGCGATTTCATGGGACAGCACCGCGGCCACCTCGTCCTCGCGCTCGGCGGTCAGCACCAGCCCCGCATTCACCCCGATGTACCCGCCCAGGGTGGCGAAGGCGTTGATCTGGCGGTCCTTGAGCATGAAGAACGTATAGGACTGGCGCGGTTGGGCGCTGTTGGAGCCCAGGCGCGTGCCCATGTTCTGCAGCCAGTCGTCCACCAGCGGGTCGTCCAGCAGGTAGCCGTAGTTGCGCAGCTCGCGCAGCATCATCCCGCCGTACTCGGCCTGCCGGGCCGGGGTAAGCAGTTCGCCGGCCGACGAGCCGATGTCCGGCAGCTTGGCATCCTGGGCCGAGGCCAGCGGCATGGCCAGGGCCAGGGTCAGTGCGGCGGAGAGCAGCAGAGGGCGCAATCGAAGCTCCAGGACAGGTGGGGCGGGCAGGCCCGGGCGGCCACGTGGCCGGGGTCAGGCGGTGCTGCGGTCAATCCACAGTGTTGCGGTGATGACATGGAAAATCCAGCGGGCGGCTACCATATACAGACACTCGTTTGTCCGTGGAGTTTCCCGTGAGCCAAGATGTTGCGTCCCACCCGGGTGGCGCCCCCGCCATCACCATCTATTCCACTGCCGTCTGCCCGTACTGCGTGGCCGCCAAGAACTTCCTGAAGAGCAAGGGGCGCGACTGGACCGAAGTGCGGATCGACCTGGACCCGGTCGAGCGTGAAAAGATGATGGCCAGGACCCGTCGCACCAGCGTGCCGCAGATCTTCGTCGGTGACGTGCACGTGGGCGGCTACGACGACATGATGGCGCTGCACCGCGCCGGCAAGCTGGAACCGCTGCTGGCCGGCGAGGGCCAGGCATGAGCGCGGCCGACGACGGCAGCAAGGACCGCATTGCCGAGTTCACCGAGTTCCGCCAGCGCATGAACCAGCGCATCCTGGGCGAGCCCAACCAGGTGGTGCGGCGCTTCTTCGCGCTGGATACCCAGACCTACCAGGCGGGCGCGCTGGATGTGAAGACCAAGGAGCTGCTGGGCCTGGTCGCCTCCATGGTGCTGCGCTGCGATGACTGCATCAGCTACCACGTGGCCCAGTGCAAGGACGCCGGCGTGACCCGCGAAGAGTTCTTCGAGACCTTCTCGGTCGGCCTGGTCGTCGGCGGTTCGATCGTCATCCCGCACCTGCGCCGCGCGGTCGATTTCCTCGACCAGCTTGAAGGTGGCGCCGACGCGCCGGCCGCCCACGAGCATTGAGGCCGGGGCCGCGGCGTGCCCCGCTGCGGTGGGGCCGACCGTGGGCCGGCTGCGCTCCATTCATGTTCGGCCCGGCCGAGTCCACCGACCAGCGGTCGGTGGCGGCCGCGTCGGGGGGGGCGGGTTGCGGCTGGCACTACCACCAATGGCGGATTTGGGTCCGTTGGGCGGGTAAGGCATAATTGCGGGTGAAACTTCCCTTGCGCCCGCGTTCCGCGCATCTCACGGACGGCGCTTCCCCCTCGGTTCGGACTACACATCAATGACGCAGAAAATCACGGTCATCCGCGGCGACGGCATCGGCCCGGAGATCATGGACGCTACCCTGTTCGTGCTCGGCAAGCTGGATACCGGCTTTGAATACGAAGACGCCGACGCGGGCCTGGTCGCGCTGGAGAAGCACGGCGACCTGATGCCGGCGGCCACGCTGGAATCGATCGCGCGCAACAAGATCGCGCTGAAGAGCCCGCTGACCACCCCGGTCGGTGGCGGTTTCACTTCGATCAACGTCAGCCTGCGTCGTCATTTCGACCTGTACGCCAACGTGCGCCCGGCCGTGTCCTTCCCCAACACCAAGTCGCGCTTCGGCGATGGTGTGGACCTGATCACCGTCCGTGAGAACACCGAAGGCGCCTACCTGGCCGAAGGCCAGGAAGTGTCGGCCGATGGCGAGACCGCCTTCTCCGGCACCCGCATCACCCGCAAGGGCTCCGAGCGCATCGTGCGCTACGCCTTCGAGCTGGCCCGCAGCACCGGCCGCAAGAAGGTCACCGCCGTGCACAAGGCCAACATCATCAAGTCGACCTCGGGCCTGTTCCTGGCCGTGGCGCGCGAAGTGGCGGCCAAGTACCCGGAGATCGAGTTCCAGGAAATGATCGTCGACAACTGCTGCATGCAGCTGGTGATGCGTCCGGAACAGTTCGACATCATCGTCACCACCAACCTGTTCGGCGACATCATCTCCGACCTGTGCGCCGGCCTCGTCGGCGGCCTGGGCCTGGCCCCGGGTGCCAACATCGGTGAGAACGCGGCGATCTTCGAGGCCGTGCACGGCACCGCGCCGGACATCGCCGGCCAGGGCAAGGCCAATCCGTGCGCGCTGCTGCTGGCCGCCGCGCAGATGCTGGAACACGTCGGCCAGACCGACAACGCCGAGCGCCTGCGCAAGGCCATCGTTGCCACCCTGGAAGCCAAGGACTCGCTGACCGGCGATCTCGGCGGCACCGGCAACACCATGGGCTTCGCCCAGGCCATCGCCAGCCGCCTGTAAACGGCCGCTGTCGATAGGTTGTGTCACTGCGGGGCGCCTTCGGGCGCCCCGTTTGCGTTCGCAGAGCGGGCAGTCAACCGGTGCGTATTTCGCACAGGTGGTGTGTCGGTTGCCGGCTGGTTCGTGCGCCGTGCGTTCCCCATCCTGTGCCCAACCCACACTGCACAGGCGGTCTGCATGAACCTCACCGAGCCCACCCATCCCACGATCCGCGCGCTGGCCGGCGCCCCGGCCATCACCACGCTGGAGGCTGCCCGCACCGCCGTGCTGGTGGTCGACTTCCAGAACGAGTATTTCGATGCCAGTGCCGCACCGGGCTTCGCCGGCGGCCGCATGGTCATCCCCGATGGCGCCGCTGCGCTGCGCCAGACCCGCCGCGTGGTGGACTTCGCCGACGCCCATGCAATCGCCGTCATCCACGTCCAGCACGTGCTGCCGGCCGGCGCGCCGTTGTTCGCCCAGGGCAGCCCCCATGCGGACTTCCATCGCGACATGCAGCCGCGTCACGGCGAAACCGTCATCGAGAAGGACAACGTCAGCGTGTTTGCCGGCGGCTCGGCCGCGGTGCTGGACAAGGTGCTGCAGGACGCCGGCATCGACACGCTGATCGTCACCGGCCTGCAGACCCATGCCTGCGTGGTCGGCGCCGCGCGCGACGCGGCCGCTGGCCCGCGCGGTTACCGGGTGATCGTCTCGGCCGATGCCACCGCCAGCCGCGACCTGGACCTGGGCGGCGGGCGCCACATCGGCCACCGCGCGCTGCACGAGGCCTCGCTGGCGCAGGTCGAGGATGCGTTCGGCCAGGTCATGTCCACCGATGCGATCCTGGCCCTGCCGGTGCGGCAGGCCGGCAACGGGGCTTGATAAGCTCGCAGGGCCCGCGTCCGGCGGGTCCTGCCAAGCGGAGCTGCCTGCCGATGGATCATTTCGCCGCCCTGCGCGCGCTGCGCGCCATCGTCGAGGCAGGCAGCTTCACTGCGGCTGCCGAGCGGATGGGGACCACCCACTCGGCCATGTCGCGGCAGTTGCGGCAACTGGAGGAGCACCTGCAGGTCCGGCTGCTGGATCGCAACAGCCGGCGACTGTCGCTGACCGAAGCCGGCCGTGACTACCACCGCGAGGCCGTGACGCTGCTGGAGCGGCTGGAGCTGGCCGATGACCGCGTGCGGGCGGGGCAGGCCACGCCCAGCGGGCGGTTGCGGATCAGCGTGCCGCAGGTGGTTGCCAGCCAGGAGCTGCCGCACTGGCTGCCCGGTTTCCTGGCCCGCTATCGGCAGGTCGCTGTTGACCTGTGCGCCGATGACCAGTTGGTCGACGTGGTCGGCGGTGGCTTCGACCTGGCCGTGCGCATCGCCCCGACGCTGCCGGACAGCCAACTGGTGGCCCGCGAACTGGCGTGCTGCCCGCGCATCCTGGTCGCTGCGCCCGCCTACCTGGCCAGCCACGGCCTGCCGCGACAGGTGGCCGACCTGGACAACCATCTGCTGCTGGCCTTCACCCCATCCGGGGCGGGAGCGCCCTGGCAGCTGCAGGGGCCGCGCGGTGCCACGGCCAGCGTGGAGGCTGGCCAGCGCCTGCGCATGGATGCCACCCCGGCCCTGCATGCCGCGGTGCTCGCCGGCATGGGCATCAGCCTGTTCACCGCCTTGACCGTACAGGAAGATCTGCGGGCCGGGCGCCTGATCCGGGTGCTGCCGGCGTGGCATGGCGGGCATCGCCGTTACTTCGCGCTGTACCCGCACGCGCGCGCGCTGGCCCCCAAAGTGCGCGCGCTGGTGGACTACCTGGCCGCGCATTACGCTGGGCAGGTCGGCGCGATCGTCTAGCGGTCGCCCAGCAACGGGAAGCGTGGATGGAGTCGGTGTATCTGATGGTCGCGCTGGGCGCGATCGTGGCAGGGTTCGTGCAGGGCCTGTCCGGCTTTGCCTTCGGCATGGTGGCCATGTCGTTCTGGGCCTGGGCGCTGGATCCGCGGCTGGCCGCCACGCTGGCGGTATTCGGTGCACTGGTGGGGCAGTTGCTGGCGGTATTCACGGTCCGCCGCGGGTTCAACCTGCGCCTGCTGCTGCCGTTCGTGCTGGGCGGCCTGGCCGGCATTCCGATGGGCGTGGCGGTGTTGCCGCACCTGGACATGGCCTGGTTCAAGGCCCTGCTGGGCGGATTCCTGGCCCTGTGGTGCCCGGTGATGCTGATGGCGCGCTCATTGCCGCCGGTCACCGTGGGGGGCCGTCTGGGCGATACGGTGGCAGGCATGGCCGGTGGCGTGCTCAGCGGCATCGGTGGCTTCGCCGGCCCGGTGCCGACGCTCTGGGCCACGTTGCGGGGCCTGGGCAAGGACGAGCAGCGTGCGGTCATCCAGAACTTCAACCTGTCCATGCTGCTGGTGACCATGGGCGTGTACCTGGGCACCGGGGTGGTCACCCGGCAGATGCTGCCGTACTTCGCCATCGTCGCCCCGGCGATGCTGATCCCCACGCTGCTCGGCGCGCGCCTGTACATCGGCATCAGCGAAGCGCGTTTCCGCCAGATCGTGCTGGGCCTGCTCACCGCCTCGGGCGTGGCATTGCTGGCCTCGTCGCTGCCCACGTTGCTGGCCCGCTACGCCGATGCATGAAAAAGGGCGCCCGGAGGCGCCCTTTGGGTCGCGGCTACAGATGGATCAGCGCTGCTGGATCTTGGACAGCAGGCGCAGGAATTCCACGTACAGCCACACCAGGGTGACCATCAGGCCGAACGCGCCGTACCACTCCATGTACTTGGGCGCGCGCGCTTCGGCGCCGGTTTCGATGAAGTCGAAGTCCAGCACCAGGTTCAGCGCGGCCACCACCACCACGAACAGGCTGAACGCGATGCCGATCCAGCCACCCTGGTGGATCATCGGCACGTTGATGTTGAAGAAGCTCAGCACGAACGAGGCCAGGTACAGCAGTGCGATACCGCCGGTGGCGGCCACCACGCCCAGCTTGAAGTTCTCGGTGACCTTGATCAGGCCGCTGCGGTAGGCGGCCAGCATCACGAACAGGGTGCCGAAGGTGAGCATCACCGCCTGCATCACGATGCCGGGGAACTTGGCGTTGAACACCGCCGAGATGGCGCCCAGGAACAGGCCTTCCACCAGCGCGTACATCGGCGCGGTGACCGGCGACCATTCCTTCTTGAAGATCGTCACCATCGCCAGCACCAGGCCGCCGATCGCGCCGGCCACGGTGTAGCCCATCGCCGCACCGGTCGGAAGGCCCGATGCGTCCACCGACTGGCTCCACGCGAAGGTGGCGGTGATCACGCTCAGCAACAGCAGCAGGCCGGTCTTGTTGACGGTGCCGTTGATGGTCATCACCTGGTCCGGCGAGGTCACCACCGACCCGCTGGCCAGATCCAGGAACGTCGATTCGGAAAGTGCGGGATTGCCGCTGCGCATTGCCAATCTCCTTGTAGGGGTAGGGTTTCGACCATCCGGTCGCTGCGCCGAGCATAGCCGATACGCCGGTGGCGGATCGGGTCGACGACGACAACGTGAAATAAGCGTTGACAGATGCCGCGCCGATTCCCACAATAGCCGACTCTTTCGGGGGGAACCTCGGAGGGATTTACCGCCGGGGTATAGCGCAGTCTGGTAGCGCGCCTGCTTTGGGAGCAGGATGTCGGGGGTTCGAATCCCTCTACCCCGACCAAGCCTGCTCAAAACGGGATTGGAATGCGATAATCCAGTCAGGGCGCCCGTAGCTCAACTGGATAGAGCACCGGCCTTCTAAGCCGGCGGTTACAGGTTCGATTCCTGTCGGGCGCACCATCAGGTGCATGCGTCAGGAAGCAAAGGTTTCAGTGGTGGCTGTAGCTCAGTTGGTTAGAGTACCGGATTGTGATTCCGGTGGTCGGGGGTTCGAATCCCCTCAGCCACCCCACTGATCAAAACCTGGTTCACCGAAAGTGAATCGGGGTTGCAAAAAAAGGCACACACGCTACACTGTGCGCCTGAGTTTTCAGGGCTGTTAGCTCAGTTGGTAGAGCAGTTGACTCTTAATCAATAGGTCCAAGGTTCGAATCCTTGACAGCCCACCAAGACAGAAGCCGCCTGGTTCGCCAGGCGGCTTTTTTCTTGCCCGGGATTCCGTGTACTGCCTGGAGAGGAGCCCCCTCGAGTCAAGGGGGCGCGGCGAAGCCGCGGGGATGTGGGGATGGGGGTGTTGACTCCCGCGTGTCGGCGCAGAGGCGGCGGGCAGGGCGTGGCGCGATGTAGTCGCTGTTGGCATCCGTTCAAACAAAACACTTGCACGGCGGGCTGGAAACCCTGCATAATTCGCCTCCCGATTTTCGGGCTGTTAGCTCAGTTGGTAGAGCAGTTGACTCTTAATCAATAGGTCCAAGGTTCGAATCCTTGACAGCCCACCAAGATAAAAAGCCGCCTGGTCCGCCAGGCGGCTTTTTTCTTGCCCGGGATTCCGTGTGCTGCCTGGAGAGGAGCCCCCTCGAGTCAAGGGGGCGCGGCGAAGCCGCGGGGATCTGGGGATGGATGAGAGCGGCCCGCGTAGTGCGCAGCGATGCGTGGGGGCTGCAGCGCGAATGCGCGGCAGTCCGCGGCAAGGGCCGCTGTTCGCGCCCGAAAAGGCGCGGCGATGGTCCCCGGGTCTGACTGCCGCCTGAAACCGGGCCATTGGCGCCATAGCCATCCTCAATCCTGCCCACGCCATCTCTGTTTGCTGGCCCGCGGTTCTGCCAAATGCACATTCCTGCGCCACGTTGGCGCCACCCTGGAGTTGCATCGTGATGGGCAAATCAACCGTGCTGGGCTGTGCCGTCCTCCTCCTCGCCGGCATCGCCGCCGCCCCCGTCGTGGTTGCCGACACGCCGTCGCTTGGCGGCAACGAGGCCAGGCACGCCCGCGACGCCCCGTTGCCGGCTCGCCGGCAGGTCGTGACGAGCCAGGTCCAGTGGGAGCAGTGGCTGCGCTCGCCGGAGCACGCGGCCTCGCCGTTCGCGCGGCTGGACGCGCAGCGGCAGGCGGCGTTCTCGCACTCGCTGGTGTTCCGCGACGGCATGCTGGTCAGCTACGACCATGACATCCTGCTGCCGTTCTTTGCCGCCGCCGATGCGTATCAGGTGCTGGGCGTCTTCGGCCTGGAGCACGAACTGGCGTTCCTGCCCGGTGTGCGGCTGGAATCGGTGGCCGACCGGGATGCCCTGCACGCGGCCAGCTCCCGGCTGGCGGCGCGGCACAATCCCTTTGCGGTGACCGAAATCCGCGACGCGGTGGCCGCCGGCGATTGGCAGCCGGCGCAGCGCTGGTCGCAGGACTGAACGGCCGCGCACGGCAGGGCAGGGGAGCGGCGGCGCCCGCCACGGGCTGGGCGCACCCGCGCCCGTGGTCACGCCCGGCGCACGCCCCGGCGTTGGACACGCCTTTCGCTTTGTTGCTCCTCCTGCAACAATGAGCGCCTGCGCAGCCTGGCCTGCGCAAACCTCGCGAAAGTGGCGGAATTGGTAGACGCCCTGGATTTAGGTTCCAGTGCCGCAAGGCGTGGGGGTTCGAGTCCCCCCTTTCGCACCAGTCGTTCCGGGCCCGCTGCGGCCCCATGACGTTGGGCACGTCCGGCAACCCCGGAGACGGCGGCATGCTGTCCAGATGCGCCTTCACGGGCGCGCCGGCCCTGCGCTGGCGGCGCTGGCCGTTATCGGCGAAACTACAGGGCTGCGGCGGGCATGCGCGTCAACGACCCCGCGTTCAAAACCCGTTCCATCCATCACATCGTGCCGGGGGCGTTGCCGCCGGTGGCAGGAGTCAACATGCAAGCTTCGATCGAATCCACCGGCAATCTGGAACGCCGCCTGACCTTCTCGCTGCCGGAAGACCGCCTGCAGACCCACATCAGTGGTCGTCTGGGTGAAATCGCCCGCACCGCGCGCATCAAGGGCTTCCGCCCGGGCAAGATCCCGGCCAAGGTGATCGAGCAGCGTTTCGGCCAGCAGGTCCGCAGCGAAGCCGTCGACGGCCTGCTGCGCGAAACCTTCGATGCCGCCCTGCGCGAGCATGAGCTGCGCATCGCCGGCACCCCGCGCATCGACAAGGGCGATGAAGGCGAGTTCTCCTTCGTGGCCACCGTCGAGCTGATTCCGGACTTCGGCGATGTCGACGTCAGCAAGCTGACCGTGGTCCGTCATACGGCCGAGATCAACGACGCCGACATCGACCAGATGATCACCAACCTGCGCGAACAGCGCCGCAGCTGGAGCCCGGTCACCCGTGGCGCCCAGGACGGCGACCTGGTGGCGCTGGAGACCTTCTCCCAGGCCGGCGATGAGCGCCTGCCGGCCGAAGGCACCGAAAAGGGCAGCGTGATCGTGGGCCAGGGCATGATGTTCGAGCAGATCGAGCAGGGCCTGGTCGGCCTGGCCAAGGGTGAAGAAAAGACCCTGGACGTCGAATTCCCGGCCGATTGGCGCGTCCCCGCGCTGGCCGGCAAGCAGGTCAAGGTCACCGTCAAGGCCGTCGATGTATCCGCGCCGGTGCTGCCGGAGGTGGACGAAGACTTCATCAAGAGCTTCGGCGTGAAGGGCGGCGACGTGGAGCAGTTCCGCAAGGACATCCGCGCCAACCTGGAGCGCGAGCTCAAGGGCGCGCTGATGAACCGGCTGCGCCGTGAAGTGGGCGAGCAGCTGATCGCCGCCTACGCCTCGGTGGAACTGCCGCCGCGCCTGGTCGAGAACGAAGCCCGTGCGATGCTGGCCCAGCAGGTCGAGCAGATCCGCCGCAGCGGCCGCAACCCGGGCGAGATCCCGGCCGACGCCCATGAAGGCTTCAAGGACGCCGCCTCCAAGCGCGTGCTGGTCGGCCTGCTGGTCGGTGAAGTGGCCCGTCGCAACGACCTGCGCCTGGATCCCAAGCGCCTGAATGAAACCATGCGCCTGATCGCCTCGACCTATGAAGAGCCGGAGCAGGTCATTGAGATGTACCGCAACGACCCCCAGCTGATGAGTGGGCTGCAGAATCGCGTGATGGAAGAGCAGGTGATCGACTGGATCGCCGAGCGCGCCCAGCACACCGAAGAGCAGCTGTCGTTCCAGGACGCGATCCGCCAGTAAGCGGACCACGTTTTACGCCCCGCGCCCCGGCGCGGGGTCGTTCCCCCCAACAATAGGTGCCTCACTAATGGACAACCGAACCACAGCCCTGAACATGGTTCCGATGGTGGTCGAACAGACCAGCCGCGGCGAGCGCGCCTATGACATCTATTCGCGCCTGTTGAAGGAGCGCCTGATCTTCCTCGTGGGCCCGATCGACGATCACATGGCCAACGTGGTGGTGGCGCAGCTGCTGTTCCTGGAAGCGGACAACCCGGAAAAGGACATCAGCATCTACATCAACTCGCCCGGTGGCGTGGTCACCGCCGGCATGGCGATCTACGACACCATGCAGTACATCAAGCCGGACGTGAGCACCATCTGCGTCGGCCAGGCCGCCTCGATGGGCGCCCTGCTGCTGGCATCCGGCGCGGCCGGCAAGCGTTATGCGCTGCCCAATTCGCGCGTGATGATCCACCAGCCGCTGGGTGGCTTCCAGGGCCAGGCCACGGACATCGACATCCATGCCCGTGAAATCCTGACCCTGCGTTCGCGCCTGAACGAGGTGCTGGCCAAGCACACCGGCCAGTCGCTGGAGACCATCGCGCGCGATACCGAGCGCGACAACTTCAAGAGCGCGGCCGATGCGGTGGCCTACGGGCTGGTCGACCAGGTGCTCGAGCGCCGTCCGGAAGAGTCGATCACCCCGGCGTGATGCTGCAGCCAGGCCGGCGATCCGGCTTGTTTCCGCAGGGTCGGGCTGGACTGGCGTCCTCCCGACCCTGTGCTATTCTCGAATCGAACCCCCGTTCAGCGGGTGGGGTAACTGGGTAAGCGAAGCATGAGCGAAGACCGCCAAGGTCGTTCCACGGACACCGGCAAGATCCTCTACTGTTCTTTCTGCGGGAAGAGCCAGCATGAGGTGCGCAAGCTGATTGCGGGCCCGAGCGTGTTCATCTGCGATGAGTGCGTGGAGCTGTGCAACGACATCATCCGTGAAGAGCTCGAGGAAAAGGCGCAGTCGGCGCGCAGTTCGCTGCCCAAGCCGCGCGAGATCCTCGAGGTCCTGGACCAGTACGTGATTGGCCAGAACCGGGCCAAGCGCACGCTGGCCGTGGCCGTGTACAACCACTACAAGCGCATCGAGAGCCGGCAGAAGAACGACGAGGTCGAACTGGCCAAGTCGAACATCCTGCTGGTCGGCCCTACCGGTTCGGGCAAGACCCTGCTGGCCGAGACCCTGGCCCGCCTGCTCAACGTGCCGTTCACCATGGCCGACGCCACCACGCTGACCGAAGCCGGTTACGTGGGCGAGGACGTGGAGAACATCATCCAGAAGCTGCTGCAGAAGTGCGACTACGACGTCGAGAAGGCACAGCAGGGCATCGTCTACATCGATGAAATCGACAAGATCTCGCGCAAGAGCGAGAACCCGTCGATTACCCGCGATGTGTCCGGCGAAGGCGTGCAGCAGGCCCTGTTGAAGCTGATCGAAGGCACCGTGGCCAGCGTGCCGCCGCAGGGTGGTCGCAAGCATCCGCAGCAGGAATTCCTGCAGGTGGACACCAAGAACATCCTGTTCATCTGCGGCGGCGCGTTCGCCGGGCTGGACAAGGTGATCCAGGCCCGGTCCAACGACGCCGGCGGCATCGGCTTCGGCGCCAAGGTCAAGAGCTCCGAGCGCAAGCAGGAAGTGGGCAAGGTGCTGGCCGAAGTCGAGCCGGAAGACCTGATCAAGTTCGGCCTGATTCCCGAGTTCGTCGGCCGCCTGCCGGTGGTGGCTACCTTGGAAGAGCTGGACGAGGCCGCCCTGGTCAGGATCCTGACCGAGCCCAAGAACGCGATCACCAAGCAGTTCAAGAAGCTGTTCGAGATGGAGCACGTGGAGCTGGAGTTCCGCCCGGACGCCCTGTCGGCGATCGCGCGCAAGGCGCTCAAGCGCAAGACCGGCGCCCGTGGCCTGCGCACCATCGTCGAATCGGTGCTGCTGGACACCATGTACGACCTGCCCTCGGCCGAGAATGTGAGCAAGGTCGTTGTGGATGAATCGGTGATCGAGCACAAGTCCGAACCGTACCTGATCTACCAGACCCCGCCGGCCCCTGAACAGAAGGCTGCGGGCGCTGAATAATCGGTTCAAGCATTTGAATTGAAAGAAGTTTATTAGAACAGCTTGCATCTAGAAGCCGATGGCCCCATAACGGGGCCATCGGCTTTTTTTGTATCCGGGCGAGCCTGCCCGGAGGCCATCCCCACTGTTCCAATGGAGCCCACATGGCCCGTTCCCCAACTGAGACTCTCGACCTGCCGGTACTGCCGCTGCGTGACGTGGTGGTGTTCCCGCACATGGTCATTCCGCTGTTCGTCGGCCGCGACAAGTCCATGCACGCGCTGGAACAGGCGATGGCGGCGGACAAGCGCATCCTGCTGCTGGCGCAGAAGTCGGCCGAGACCGACGATCCCAGCGCCGCCGACCTCTACCAGGTCGGTACCCTGGCCCAGGTGCTGCAGTTGCTGAAGCTTCCCGACGGCACCATCAAGGTGCTGGTCGAAGGCCTGTCGCGGGTCAACGTCACCCAGGTGACCGAGCGCGACGGCGCGCTGCAGGGCATCGCCACCGAGATTGAATCGGACGAGTCGCGCGAGCCGCGGGAGATCGAGGCGATCGCCCGCTCGCTGATGTCGCTGTTCGAACAGTACGTCAAGACCAACCGCAAGCTGCCGCCGGAGCTGCTGCAGACCCTGGCCGGCATCGATGAGCCGGCGCGCCTGGCCGACACCATCGCCGCGCACATCAGCGTGCGCCTGGCCGACAAGCAGCGCCTGCTGGAAACCCTGCAGATCGGCGACCGTCTGGAAATGCTGGTCGGCCTGGTCGATGGCGAGATCGATGTGCAGCAGATGGAAAAGCGCATCCGCGGCCGGGTCAAGTCGCAGATGGAAAAGAGCCAGCGCGAGTACTACCTCAACGAGCAGATGAAGGCCATCCAGAAGGAACTGGGCGACCTGGACGACGCGCCGGGCGAGCTGGACGAACTGGCGCGCAAGATCGCCGAGTCGGGCATGCCCAAGCCGGTGGAAGCCAAGGCCAAGGCCGAGCTCAACAAGCTCAAGCAGATGTCGCCGATGTCCGCCGAAGCGGCGGTGGTGCGCAACTACCTGGATTGGCTGCTGGGCGTGCCGTGGAAGAAGCGCACCAAGGTGCGCAAGGACCTCAAGGTCGCCCAGGACACGCTGGATGCCGATCATTTCGGCCTGGACAAGGTCAAGGACCGCATCCTGGAATATCTGGCGGTGCAGTCGCGCGTCAAGCAGATGAAGGGCCCGATCCTGTGCCTGGTCGGCCCGCCGGGCGTGGGCAAGACCTCGCTGGGGCAGTCCATCGCCAAGGCCACCAACCGCAAGTTCGTGCGCATGAGCCTGGGCGGCGTGCGCGACGAGGCCGAGATCCGCGGCCATCGTCGTACCTACGTCGGCTCGATGCCGGGCCGCATCGTGCAGAACCTCAACAAGGTCGGCAGCAAGAACGCGCTGTTCGTGCTCGATGAGATCGACAAGATGTCCATGGACTTCCGTGGCGACCCGTCCTCGGCGCTGCTGGAAGTGCTCGACCCCGAGCAGAACAACGCCTTCAACGACCACTACCTGGAAGTGGACCTGGACCTGTCCGAAGTGATGTTCGTGGCGACCTCCAACTCGCTCAACATCCCCGGGCCGCTGCTGGACCGCATGGAAGTGATCCGCATCCCCGGCTATACCGAGGATGAGAAGCTCAACATCGCCATGCGTTACCTGGTGCCCAAGCAGCTCAAGGCCAATGGCCTGAAGCCGGAGGAACTGGAGATCGAAGCCGACGCCATCCAGGACATCGTGCGCTACTACACGCGCGAATCGGGCGTGCGCAACCTCGAGCGCGAAGTGGCCAAGATCTGCCGCAAGGTGGTCAAGGACATCGCGCTGGCCGGTCCGGCCGGGCTGGCCAAGCCGGCCAAGGCCAGCAAGAAGGCCAGTGCGAAGAAGAAGGCCCTGGTGGTGGTCAACGGCAAGAACCTGGACAAGTACCTGGGCGTGCGTCGGGTCGACTTCGGCCGTGCCGAAGAACAGAACGAGATCGGCCTGGTCACCGGCCTGGCCTGGACCGAGGTCGGCGGAGATCTGCTGCAGATCGAATCGACCCTGGTCCCGGGCAAGGGCCAGCTGATCCTGACCGGGCAGCTGGGCAACGTGATGAAGGAATCGGCCTCGGCCGCCCTGTCGGTGGTGCGTTCGCGCGCCGAGCGCCTGGGCATCGACAACGAGTTCCTGCAGAAGCACGACGTGCACGTCCACGTGCCCGATGGCGCCACGCCCAAGGATGGCCCGAGCGCCGGCATCGCGATGGTGACCTCGCTGGTGTCCACGCTGACCAAGGTGCCGATCCGCGCCGAGGTGGCGATGACCGGTGAAATCACCCTGCGTGGCCGGGTCACCGCCATCGGCGGGCTCAAGGAGAAGCTGCTGGCCGCGCTGCGCGGGGGCATCACCACGGTGATCATCCCCGAGGAGAACCGCAAGGACCTGGCCGATATCCCGGCCAATGTCACCCGCGACCTGAAGATCATCCCGGTGAAGTGGATCGAAGAGGTGCTGGACCTGGCCCTGGAGACGCCGTTGACCCCGAAGAAGGCCAAGAAGGATGGGGCGCGCGTCACAGTGCGTAGCAAGAGCAAGACAGCTTCCAACGCGCGCGTCAAGCACTGACGCGCCATCTGGAAATCGCCGAAACCCGCGTCGTTATTGGCTTTTCAGCTTGCGCGGGTAGGGGTGCGCTGGTATAAAAGCAGCACTCGCGAGTCAGCACTCACTGACGTCGGCGAATCGAGAACTTCACTGGCATCCGGTCGCAGTCTGGGTCGGATGCTTCACTGTCGAACATGCGGAATCCCCGCCAAAGGAGCTGTACAGAATGAACAAGACCGAATTGATCGACGCCGTTGCCGAGGCCGCCGACCTGACCAAGGCCGAGTCCAACCGCGCCGTCGATGCCGTCATCGCTTCCATCACCAAGGCCCTGAAGGGCGGTGACGCAGTGACGCTGGTGGGCTTCGGTACGTTCCAGGTTCGCGCGCGCGCCGCCCGCACCGGCCGCAACCCGAAGACCGGCGACACCATCAAGATCGCTGCATCGAACAATCCGTCGTTCAAGGCTGGCAAAGCCCTGAAGGATGCCGTAAACTAAGCGGCTTGCTGGGGTGCTTAGCTCAGCGGTAGAGCGTCTCCTTTACACGGAGAGGGTCGGGGGTTCGAAACCCTCAGCACCCACCACAGCACCGCCAGTAGAAGTTTGAAATGTGGAGCGGTAGTTCAGCTGGTTAGAATGCTGGCCTGTCACGCCGGAGGTCGCGGGTTCGAGTCCCGTCCGCTCCGCCAGTTTCAACGAGGCCCCTGAGCAATCGGGGGCCTTGTTTTCTCCAGCGATGCAAGTCGCGGGGAAGGTAGTAAAAGGTTCAAGTGCGGAGCGGTAGTTCAGCTGGTTAGAATGCTGGCCTGTCACGCCGGAGGTCGCGGGTTCGAGTCCCGTCCGCTCCGCCAATCTTTGAAGAGCCCCTGGTGAACACCAGGGGCTTTTTTTTTGCATTTCCGCCTGCAGGGCGGGCATTGCGAACGGACGTGCATGCACCGTCACCCGGCAACCTGCCAGCCATTGGCGACATCGCCCCGCAGCCGTTGAGGCGCGGGCGCGGCGCCTGCCCGGCCCGATTTTGGAGCCACGCCGGAAGCGGGTTACACTGCCCGGCTCGCCACTCAGGCCATGATTTTTCCCATGCTGCAGAAACTTCGCGACAAGACCTCGGGCTGGATCGTTACCGTGATCCTGGGGCTGCTGATGATTCCGTTCCTGTTCGTGATCGACTCCAGCTACCTCGGTGGCGTGGGTGCGCAGAACGTGGCCAAGGTGGCAGCGCCGCCGACCTGGTGGCGCTCGGCGCCGTCGTGGTGGCCGATGTCGTTCCTGTGGCAGCACCATGAGATCAGCTCGCAGGACTTCCGCGTGCGTTTCGAGCAGGCGCGCCAGCAGGCCCGCCAGGAGCAGGGCGAAGATTTCGACCCGCGCCACTTCGAAAGCACCGAGAACAAGCTGGCCGTGCTCGATCAGATGATCGACGAACAGGTCGTGCGCCTGGCCGGCGAACAGTCCGGCATCGTGATCGGTGACAACGCCGTGCGCGAATACATCGCCGCGATCCCGGCCTTCATCGGCCCGGACGGCAAGTTCAACGACAACCAGTACCGCATCGCACTCGCCAGCGGCAATCCGCCGCGTACCCCGACCCAGTTCGAGGCGCTGGTCCGCGAGAGCATCCAGCAGGCGGTGATCCCGTCGGCGCTGCAGTCGTCGGGCTTCGTCACCCAGGCCGAAACCGAGCGCCTGCTCAAGATGCTGGGCGAAACCCGCGACGTTGAACTGGCTGCGCTGCCGGACCTGCCGGCCGATACCGCCGAAGTGACCGACGCCCAGATCAAGCAGTGGTACGACAGCCACCTCAAGGCGTTCCGCCAGCCCGAAACGGTGTCGCTGGAGTACGTGGAAATCAACGGCGCTACCCTGCCGCCGGCGACTGCGGCCGACGAGGCGACGCTGCGCAAGCGCTATGCCGAGGAGAAGGCGCGCTTTGCCGCGCCCGAACAGCGCCTGGCCTCGCACATCCTGATCGCCGCCGACGGCAGTGATCCGGCCAAGCTCAAGGCGGCCGAAGCCAAGGCACTGGCCCTCACCGCCGAAGCCAGGAAGCCGGGCGCCGATTTCGCCGCCCTGGCCAAGGCCAACTCCGAAGACCCCGGTTCCAAGGAACACGGTGGCGATCTGGGCTGGGTCGAGCGTGGCGCGATGGTCAAGCCGTTCGAAGATGCCCTGTTCAACATGCAGGCCGGTGAAGTGACCGGCCCGGTCAAGACCGATTTCGGTTACCACGTGCTGCTGCTGCGCGAGAAGAAGGGCGGCGAAGGCCGTTCGTTCGAAGAGGTGCATGACCAGCTCGTGGCCGAGCAGCTCAAGGCCGACAACGAGCGTGCCTTCACCGAGCTCAGCGGCCGTCTGGTCGATCTGGTCTACAAGAACCCGACCTCGCTGGAAGGCCCGGCCAAGGACCTGAACCTGCCGGTGCAGACCCTGGGCCCGTTCACCCGCACCACCGCCAGTGGCATCGCCGCCAATCCGGCCGTGCTGCGCGCCGCGTTCTCCGACATCCTCACCCAGGACGGCACGGTCAGCGACCCGATCGAGATCGCGCCGAACCACAACGTGATGATCCGGGTGACCGCGCACAGCCCCGAACAGGCGCTGCCGCTGGACAAGGCCCGCGAGCAGGTGATCGCCGCGATCCGCGCCGACCGTGGCCGCCAGGCCTCGGAGAAGGCCGCTGACGCGCTGCTGGCCAAGCTCAAGGCCGGTCAGAGCCTGCAGGACCTGGCGGCCAGCGAGAAGCTGCAGCTGAGCCCGATGCCGGGCCTGCCGCGCACCCAGCCGATCCCGACCCCGGAGATCAACCGCGCCGTGTTCTCGGCGGTCGCGCCGGCCGAAGGCAAGCCCACCTATGGCAAGGTGGCCGTGCAGGGCCGTTACGTGGTGTACGCGGTGACCAAGGTCAGCCCGGGCAACCTGGCCGAGATCCAGCCGGAGCAGAAGAAGGCCTTCGCCGACCAGCTGAACCAGATCGACGGCATGGCTGCGGCCAAGGCGTACATCGACGCCATGCGCAAGCACTACAAGGTGCAGACCGAAGAAGCCAACCTGTAACCGATCCGGTTGCAGCGGCAGCAGAAGGCCCGGCATTGCCGGGCCTTCTGCGTTGTGGGGCCGGTCCGATGCCCCATGCAGCGTTGCTGATGGTCATGCCCCCGCTCCGCAGCCTGGACCGGGGGGCGCTACCGCTGCCTGTCGGTCGCAGCGGATGACCTGCAGGCGGGGCAGCTTGGCAGGGCCGCGCCCCAGCCGACCGCCGACCCGGCGAATGGCGCGATGCCGGCATCACCCGCGCCGGCGCTGCCTCCGCGGCAGCCCCGCCGGATGCGCGGCCCGAAAACGACGATGCCCGGCCAGGCCGGGCATCGCAGGTACCGCATCGAACCGATCAGGCCGGCCTGGGCCGGCGCGCCGCATCAATCTTCCACGCGCAACACCGCCCCCGGCTTGAGTACGCTGCTGCCGGTGAGCCCGTTCAGCGACAACAGCGCCTTGAGCGGCATGCCGTAGCGGCGCGCGATGGTCCACGGCGACTCGCCATCACGCACGGTGTGGCGGCGATTGCGGGGCCGGTCGGCACTGCTGGCCACGGTCCGGGCCGCGCGCGCGGTCGGCGCGCTGGCCTTGGCAGCCGGCGCGGTCCCGGTCTGCTCCGGGGCGTCCACGGCGGCGACGGTGGCCATCACCGCGGCGCTGGCATCCACCGGCGCATGCGACGCTGGCGCCAGCACGGTGACCTGGCCGCTCGGGCGGCCCTTGCCGCTGGCCAGGGCCGGGTTGAGCCGGGCGATCCGGGCCGGGTCCAGTGCGCGCTGTGCGGCCCACTGCTGGACGCTGGTGCCGGCCGGCAGGGTGTGGCCCTTGAGCACCGGCACGGTGCGGTCCAGCGAGGCCATCACGCCCGGCTTGGTCTCGGCGTTTTCCAGCACGCAGGCCAGCGCATGCAGCTTCTCGACGTAGGCATAGGTGATCGGCGACAGGCCCGGCAGTTCGGCCGGGCGCGCGTTCTGCGCATTCATCCCGGCCTTGCGCAGCGACTGCAGCACCCGGTACTCGCCGGCGTTGTAGGCCATGGTGGCCAGGCGCCAGTCGCCGCCGAACATGCCATGCAGGGTCTTGAGGTAGCGCACCGCGGCCTGGGTGGAATCGACCGCGGACAGGCGCCCGTCATAGCCGGCGGTCATCTGCACGCGGTGGTTCCTGGCGGTGGTGGCGATGAACTGCCACAGGCCGGCCGGGCCGCTGCCGTTGCGGGCGTTGGGACGGTAGCCGCTTTCCACGAACGGGATCAGGGCGAATTCGGTCGGCAGGTCCGACTTGCGCAGCTCTTCGACCACATAGCCAAACAGCACCAGCGCATCGTCATCCTGGTTGGCCAGGCGCGAGGGGGCGTGGGCGAACTGCTTCTGCCAGCGCGGGCTGGTGGCCTCGGCGTTGCAGGTGGGTTCGGCCAGGCCCTCGCGGAAGCTGGCGAAGATCTCCTGCCCGTTGCGCACCGAGACCGGCGGCAGGGCGCTGGCCTCCAATGGCAGTTGTGACAGGCCGGCGACGTTCTGGGACATCCCGGCGCTCAACGACTGGGCGCTCGCGCCGCCGGCGAGGGAGAGCCCCAGGCCGAGCGCGAGCGGCAACAATCGCCGGCTCATGTACGGAATCCGTCTTTCCAGCCGCGCAGACCTGCGACGACATCGACTTCATCGGTGACGGGGCGACCCAGGTGGGCACTGACGGCCTGCTGGATCGAGGGCGTTCCGGTACGCAGGAACGGATTGCACTGGAGCTCGCTGGCCAGTGACACCGGCAGCGTGGGGCGTTCATCGCGGCGCATGGCCAGGGCCTCCTCATGGCGCTGCAGCAACGCAGCGTTGGTGGGGTCGACATGCCGCGCGAAGACGGCATTTGACACGGTGTATTCGTGCCCGCAACACAACAGCAGGTGCGGCGGCAGGGACGCCAGCTTGTGCAGGGATGCCAGAAGCTGGGACGGCGTACCTTCGAACATGCGGCCACAGCCCAGGCTGAACAGTGCGTCGCCACTGAAAAGATGTTCAGTGGTGTGAAACGCGACATGCGAGCGGGTGTGACCGGGCACGGATACTACGTGGAACCTTTGGCCCAGTGCCTGAACGGGTTCATTTTCTGTCACCCGGTGGGTCGCCATGGGGATGCGCGGATCGGCCGGTGCATGCACCTCCAGCCCCGGAAACCGGGCCTGCAGCTCGGCCACGCCGCCGATATGGTCATCGTGGTGGTGGGTGAGCAGGACGGCCCGGGGAACCCATCCCTGCTGCGCTGCGGCAGCCAGCACGGGGGCGGCTTGGCCGGGGTCGACCACGACGGCCTGGCCGTCATCGGCGACCAGCGCCCAGATGTAGTTGTCCGCAAATGCGGGTAGGGCAGTGAGTCGCATAGAATTGGACCATGCCCGCCGCGTCGAGCCCCCGTCAAGCGTCAGTCGCATCCTGGTTTGATACTGAACCGGCACAAGTGCTGTGCCAGTTGGAGTTGCAGCGGCTGACGCCCTTGCTGAACGAGCGCCCGATCACGCCGTGGCTGTGGCTGGCGCCAACGGCGGCCTGGACGGCGCTGGCCGATCTGCCTGGACGTGGACTGCGCCTGCACCGCGACGGCGCCGACTATGCCGGCGACACCCGCTGCGCGCTGCCATTGCCGCTGCCCAACGAGAGCGTCAATGCGATCGTGCTCCAGCACGTGACCGCCCGCGATGCCGAACAGCTCATCGCCGAGTGCGAGCGCGTGCTGATGCCGGGTGGCCGGCTGTGGCTGTCCACGCTCAACCCGTTCAGTCCGTATCGCAGCCAGTGGCGCCAGCACGGGCTGGTGGTGCGCACGCCCCAGCGCCTGCGGCATACGCTGGAGGGGGCGGGCCTGGCCTGCGAGCAGATGGATTACCTGGGGCCGATGTGGCACAACCACGCGCCGGGCCGGCGCAGCCTGGCGCTGCTCCGCGCGGCCTGCCTGTTCACCGCCGAGAAACGCATCCTGGCCCTGCCAGGACCTACGCCACTGCCGGTCCGCCAATGGCACGGCACCGTGGCGACCTGATCTGGACTGTAATGAAGACAATTGAGATACACACCGACGGTTCCTGCCTGGGCAATCCCGGCCCGGGCGGCTGGGCTGCCCTGATGCGCTACAACGCGCACGAGCGCGAACTGAGCGGCGGTGAAGCCCACACCACCAACAACCGGATGGAGCTGATGGCCGCCATCTCCGGGTTGGAGGCGCTGACCGAGCCGTGCAACATCGTGTTGTTCACCGATTCCCAGTACGTGCGCCAGGGGCTGACCCAATGGATGCCGGGCTGGATCCGCAAGAACTGGAAAACCGCTGGCGGCGATCCGGTCAAGAACCGCGACCTGTGGGAGCGCCTGCATGCAGCCACCCTGCGCCACCAGATCGACTGGCGCTGGGTGAAGGGCCACTCCGGCGACCCGGACAACGAACGCGTGGACCAGCTGGCGCGCGATGCGGCGGTCCGGATCCGCGCCACCGGCCCGGTACACTGACCCCATGCGTCAGATCATCCTTGATACCGAAACCACCGGCCTGGAGTGGCGAAAGGGCAACCGCATCGTCGAAATCGGCTGTGTGGAACTGCTTGAGCGCCGGCCCAGCGGCAACAACTACCACCAGTACATCAAGCCGGACTGCGAGTTCGAACAGGGCGCGCAGGAAGTCACCGGGCTGACGCTGGAGTTCCTGGCCGACAAGCCGGACTTTGCGCAGATCGCCGATGAGTTCCTGGCCTTCATCGACGGCGCCGAACTGATCATCCACAACGCCGCCTTCGATATCGGCTTCCTGGACAACGAGCTGTCGCTGCTGGGTGACCACTACGGCCGGATCACCGACCGCTGCACGGTCGTGGATACGCTGAAGATGGCACGCGAGCGTTTCCCCGGCCAGCGCAACTCGCTGGATGCGCTGTGCAAGCGGCTGGGCGTGGACAACGCCCATCGCCAGTTGCATGGCGGCCTGCTCGATGCGCAGATCCTGGGCGATGTGTATATCGCCCTGACCTCGGGCCAGGAAGAAATCGGCTTCGGATCGGCTGACGAAGCCAAGGGCGGTACCGCCCATGCGCAGGCCTTCGATACCTCGCGGCTGTTGCCGCGCCCGCGGGTGGTGGCCACCGCCTCGGAGCGGGAGGCGCACGAGGCGCGGCTGGCCAAGCTGCGCAAGAAGGCCGGCCATGCCATCTGGGATGGCCCGAAGGTCGAAGAGGCGGTGGCGTAGGGCATCACGACCAACGGTCGTGGTCCGCGCAGCTTGGGTGATCCGCGCAACGGTGGTGTTCCACCCACGCAATGAACCGGCCGGTCACGACCCTGGGTCGTGACCGCGGGCAATCAATGGCACCGCACCAGTATCACGGTGATGTTGTCCGACCCGCCGCCATCCAGTGCGGCCGCCACCAGGGTGTCCACGCATTCCTGTGCACTGGCGTCATCAAAGGCCAGGGTACGGGCGATGCCGGTGTCTTCCACTTCCTCGGTCAGGCCGTCGCTGCACAGCAGCAGCTGCATGCCCGGGCGCAACTCGCCGGTGGTGGTGGCCACGTTCAGATGCGCCGGGTCGGTAACGCCCAGTGCCTGGGTGACCACGTTGCGGTGCGGGTGCGCGCGGGCCTGCTCGGCGGTCAGGTTGCCCTGGGCCACCATTTCCTGGACCACGCTGTGGTCCTGGCTGAGCTGGGCCAGGGCGCCGTCGCGCCACAGGTAGGCACGGCTGTCGCCGACCCAGGCCACTTCATAGCGGTTGCCCTGGACGCGGGCGGCCACCACGGTGGTGCCCATCGGCAGGCTGTCGTTGCGGCGCCGCGACGTGCGGATGATTTCCTCGTCGGCCACCCGGATCGCGTGCGCCAGCGTGGCGCCCTGGCGGATCTCGCGCACGATCGTCTCGCGCGCCAGCGCGCTGGCGACCTCGCCACAGGCATGCCCGCCCATGCCGTCGGCCACCAGCCACAACGCCAGTTCGCCATCGCCGTAGTAGGTGTCCTCGTTGAGGTCACGGCGCAGGCCGGGGTGGGTCAGGTGTCCAAATTCGATCATGAGCGGGGGGCAGCCAAGGGGACGTTGCGGGGAATAACGGCATGATCGCGGCCCGCCGGACATCCGGCAAGGCGTGCATGCAGAAGAAATTCACTTCTGCGGTGATCCAGAGACTTGTCGTCGGCGCATCCTGCCCGTATCATTCGCCTCCCGGTTCGCCGGGACCATCTGGAGAGGTGGCAGAGCGGTTGAATGTACCTGACTCGAAATCAGGCAGGCGTTTATAGCGCCTCGGGGGTTCGAATCCCCCCCTCTCCGCCAGACACGCAAAAAAGGCTACCCAACGGGTGGCCTTTTTTGCGTGTCTGGCGGAGAGGGGGGAGGAAGCGAAGACACGCCGGGGTTCGACGGATTCGTCTGAAACGAATCCGGACAGCCGGACGGCTGGCCCTGGAGCGCGCAGCACGGAAGTGCTGGGCCCATGCATGGGGCCAGCAATCCCGGCAATGAAGCGGCCACCCTCGTTCCGGGTTCGACCCGCCCGCAGGTGAGGCAATGCGGGGCCGCCCCCCCTCGGCCGGGCGACGCCACCCGATGGCGAGCGTTTCAGTTGGCGTTTGCGAACGATGCCACCTGTTGAAGCAGCAGGCAGGAACAACCGCCCACCTGCCTTCCACGCCACCTCCGTTAAACTGGCTGCCACCTGTAACGGATGTCCCCCATGACCGCTGAAATCCTTGTCCCCGTGTCCTTTGGCGAGCTGCTGGACAAGATCTCGATCCTGCAGATCAAATCCGAGCGCATCGACGATGCGGCCAAGCTGGCCAACATCCACGCCGAGCTGAGCGCGCTGGACAAGACCTGGATGGCGCACCCGGCCGCGGTCAAGGACATCGCGCGCCTGCGTGCCGACCTGAAGGCGGTCAACGAACGCCTGTGGGACATCGAGGACAACATCCGCCTGCAGGACAAGGCGCAGGCCTTCAACGAGGACTTCGTCGCGCTGGCCCGCAGCGTGTACCTGCAGAACGACGAGCGCGCCCGCATCAAGAAGGCCATCAACCTGGCGCTGGGCTCGGGTTACGTGGAAGAGAAGTCGTACAAGGATTACGCGCCCAAGGGCGCGTAATTCCGCTGCTGCCGGCCCGCGGTCGGCATGGGGTGTTACCCGGGGCGGTGATCGGCGACGTAGCGTTCGAAGGCGGCGATCCCGTCGTCCACCGTGATCAGCTGCATCACGTCGTCGAACTCGACCTTGGCGCCCCATTTCAGTTCGCTGGCGGGCTTGCCGAGGAACTTGCGCGCGGCATCGTCGTAGCGGTCCACGCAGTAGCGGCGGTCGGAATAGGGGCCGCTGCGGTGGGGATTGCTGGCCGCATGCAGGCCCAGCACCTTGGTGCCCATCGCATTGGCGATATGCATCGGGCCCGAGTCGGGGGTCATCACCAGGGCGGCACGGGCCAGCAGGGCCGGCAACTGCTTGAGCGTGTCCTTGCCGACCAGGTCCAGCGCCGGCACCTGCAGCTGGGCCAGGATGGCATCGGCCATGTCGCGCTCCAGCGCGCTGCGCCCGCCGCACAACACCACCCGCCAACCGCGGGTGCTGGCGTGGTTGGCCACCGCGGCGTAGCGGTCGGCATACCAGTTGCGCCGCACATGGCTGGAGCAGGGCGAGATCATCAGCACCGGGCGGCCATCGTCCTGCCACTGGGCCTGCGCCCACTCCACCGCCGCAGCGGGCACGGCCAGGTCCCAGCTGACCTCGGTCTGGGGGATGCCCAGCGGTTCACCAAAGCTGCCGATCGCATCCAGCACGTGGATGCCCGGACGGTCGGGGATGCGCTCGTTGATGAAAAGACCGTGAAGATCCTTGGAACGGGCCTTGTCATAGCCGATCCGGCGCCGGGCCGGCACGAACGCAGACAGCACGTTGGCGCGGAAGGCCACCTGCATCTGCAGCAGCGCCTCGAAACGGCCGGGCGGGAAGGTGGCCTTGAGCGCGCGCATCCCGGCCAGCCCGGTCGTCTTGTCGTAGGGATGGAACACCACCCCGGGCAGCCCATCGAGCAGCTTGTGCCCGGCCTTGTCGATGATCCAATGCAGCGGCGTGCCCGGCCTGGCCTGCTGCAGGGTCCTCACCAGCGGCACCACGTGGGTGACATCGCCCAGTGCGGACAAACGCAAAAGACACAAGGAAGAGGACGCTGATGCCATGGTGTTGTTAGACTCGAAGGAATGGTCGCATTCGACGCCACTGAAGCGCTGACGCCCTGCCGCGATGGACGCGGCATGGGTGCCATTCTGTTCGACCGCGAACGGCTGCGGCAAGCCGAGATCGGCCTGTTCTCGCCCGCGCACTGGGCCGAGCGGGCGCGACCGGTGGGCGATGGCGGCCGTGGCGGGGCCTGGTTCGTGGATGCGCCGTTCGGCCAGTGCGTGCTGCGCCAGTACCTGCGCGGTGGCATGGCGGCCAAGCTCAGCCGCGACCAGTACCTGTGGCGCGGCGCCAACCGCACCCGCAGTTTCGCCGAATTCCGCCTGATGCGCGCCCTGCGTGCGCTCAAGCTGCCGGTGCCGCAGCCGATCGCCGCGTTCTACATGCGCGATGGCATGCGCTACCGCGCCGCGATCCTGATGGAGCGGCTGGAAGGGGTCCGGTCGCTGGCCGACCGCGCGCTGGTTGCCGGGCGGGGCGCCCCCTGGGAAGAAACCGGGCGGCTGATCGCGCGCTTCCATCGCGCCGGCCTGGACCACGCCGACCTCAACGCCCACAACATCCTGTTCGATGCCAATGGCCACGGCTGGCTGATCGACTTCGACCGCTGCGTGCAGCGCATCCCGGCCACCCGCTGGCGCGAAAAGAACCTCAAGCGCCTGCAGCGTTCACTGATCAAGCTGCGCGGCGAGCGCAGCCACGAAGACGTGGAAAAGGATTACGCGCGGCTGCGCCGCGCCTACGACCTGGCCTGGAACCGGGGTTATTGATGGACTGGGCGCTGCGCTTCATGGGGGTCGGCAATGCGTCGGCCGTGCAGTTGGGCTCGCCGATGGCGGTGATCGAGCGTGACGGCCGGCCATGGCTGACCATCGACTGTGGTGGCGAAGGCCTGACCGCCTTCCAGGCGCACTACGGCCACCTGCCGCAGGCGCTGTTCGTCACCCATGTGCACCTGGACCACGTGGCCGGTTTCGAGCGCTTGTTCGTGGATGCCTACTTTTCGCCGCACCGGCGCGGGCGCATCCGCGTGTATGTGCCGGCCACGGTGGTGCCGCTGCTGCACAAGCGCGTGGCCGACTACCCCAACGTGCTGGCCGAGGGCGGTGCCAACTTCTGGGATGCCTTCCAGCTGATCGTGGTCGGCGATGCGTTCTGGCACGACGGCGTGCGCCTGGAAGTGTTCCCGGTGCGCCACCACTGGCCGGAAACCGCCTATGGCCTGCGCCTCAAGGGCGCGGTGACCTGGAGCGGCGATACCCGCCCGATTCCGGAAATGCTGGCCCGCTACGCCGACGACAACGAACTGATCGCCCACGACTGCGGCCTGCACGGCAACCCGTCGCATACCGGCGTGGACGACCTGGAGCGTGAGTACAGCGGTGAGCTGCAGGCACGGATGATGCTGTACCACTACGCCAGCGAGGCCGATGGCGCCGCGCTGCGCCAGCGCGGGCATCGCGTGGCGCTGCCCGGCGAATGCGTGGCGCTGGCCGCGCCGACCGCCCTGCACGTGCTGGCGCAGGATCCGCCCTGAACATGGCGCAGGCAGCGGACCTGACTGCGCTGGCCGTCCACCTGGAAGCGCTCGAGCGCGCCCTGCATGACCCGGTAGTGCGTGCCGATGCCGCGCGCCTGGCGGCGCTGCTCGATCCGGACTTCAGCGAAATCGGCAGCTCGGGCAGCTGCTACGGGCGTGCCGCTGCGCTGGTCGAGATCCCGGCCGAGCGCGCCGGGGTGGAGATCGTCTCGGACGACTACCGCGTTTGTCTGCTGGCCCCGACCGTGGCCCAGGTGCGCTATCGCAGCTGGTATGTGGTTGACGGGGTGCGCCAGCGCGCGGTGCTGCGCAGTTCGCTGTGGCGGCTGCACGACGCGGCATGGCGAGTGCTGTTCCACCAGGGCACGCCCGCGGCGTAGAGCCGACCGTGGGTCGGCTGACGTCGATATCCGGGGAGCGTTGAGGGCAGCCGAGCAACGGTCGGCGGTACGCGCGCGATGGCGGGGGCCCAAAAAGGTGGCGGCCCCGCCGGCTGACCTCGGCGCCCGCGTCGATCGATACCGTTGCTGCCTTCCGGCCCTGGCGGGATTTTCGACCTAGCGTCGCGAGGGGCCGACGGGGCCACCATAGAGACGTTCCTGGCACCGGGTGATCGAAATCATCGGGTGCCGGAGGTGCAGTGCAGGGACAGCCCCGCAGTGCAGTCGCGCATTCTAGCGCATGCGCCGTATCCAGTGCCAGCGGCGTGCGCCTCAGCGGGCACGCTGCCAGAGCAGCTGGAGGTCGCCATCGACAAAGCCCAGGCCGATGCCGTCCACCTGCGCGGTCAGGCGCGGGCCGAAGCGGGGCGTGGCCAGGGCCTGCAGCAACTGTCCGCGCACCGCCACCAGACACGCTTCCCAGCGTTGGCCGGTCACTGCATACGGCAGCTCGATCTCGCGTTGCGGCGGCGCCCAGATTTCATCGCAGGGCCAGTCGCTGTCGCCGGCATCGAAACGGTCGGTACCGACCAGTTCGATGCAGAAGCCGGCATCGTCGCCGGCCGCGCCTTCGCTGAGGTTGAAGGCCAGGCCCACCACCGCTTCGGGCAATGGCCCCTGCAGCGCCTGTTCCAGCCAAGGGGCGAGCGTCGAATCCAGCGTCATGCAGGGCGTTCCTGTGCCAGGGCGGGGCAGGATGCCACGCCTGCCGTGCGCCGCGTGGCTGAATCGCCCGTAGCCGGGGGCTGAACCCCGGCGAACGTGGCGGCCAGGCGGGTGCCGGCCTTCGCGTGGCGTTGCTAGAATCCGCCCCAGGAGGAACGACCTCCCCCGCAGCGGGACACACTGACCAGGACGGCCTGGCCCTATCAAAGGAGGGCCACATGGCCTGGATCTATCTGTTGGCAGCCGGCGTACTGGAAATCGTCTGGGCGTTCGCGATGAAGCAGTCCGACGGCTTCAGCAAGCTCACCCCCACCATCATCACCCTGGTCACCATGATCGCCAGTTTCTGGCTGTTGTCGCTGGCCATGCGCACCCTGCCGCTGGGCACCGCGTACACGATCTGGACCGGTATCGGCGCGGTGGGCGCGTTCGTCATCGGCATCACGTTCCTGGGCGAGCAGGTGAGTGCGATGCGCATCGCCGCGGCGGTGTTGATCGTGAGCGGGCTGGTGCTGATGAAGCTGTCGAGCAGCTGACACCTGGCTGTGGCCACGCAATGCGTGGCCGTACGGCGATACCGATGGCGCCGCTCAGCGCAGCGCCATCGAGCGTTCCATATGCACCGCATCCAGGCCGGGGCCGTGACCATCGGGCACGATCCCGGTCACCCCGAAGCCGTGCGCGGCGTAGAAATCCCGGGTGTGCTGGCTGGTGCTCAGAGTCAGGCGGCGCACCCCAAGCGCGTGCGCACGTTCCGCCCGCGCCTGCGCCAAGGCATTGCCCAGGCCCTGGCGGTGCAGCGTCCTGTCGACCATGCCCCAGCAGAAGGCCGCGGTGTCCGCGTCGACCCGCATCAGGCCGCCGCACGCGACGACCCGGCCATGGCGCTCGATGACGAGATAGTCGCTCTCGCGCTCGGAGTGCAGCAGGTAGCGGTAAAAGTCCGCGCGTTCGTGGGCGCCGAAGTAGCGCGGCACGTTGCTGTCGAACAGGGCCAGGCAAGCGCTGGCATCGGTGGGATTGAACGTGCGCAGGAGTGTCATGAGGTCATGTGGCGGGGGAAGGGCGTCAATGACGCCGGAGAACCGGTAGGGCAACTTCCGGGGCGGGGCGAATGCGTCGGAGCATGCGCGCCCCCCCAGGCCATGCCGGGCAACAGGACGTCGATTACCACCTCGACCGGGACGGCTGACTATATCTATCCTGCCAACAGCCATCGCTTAATGTCAGTTGATGGAGAGGCGCGCAGCTACGATGCTGCTGGGAATACCACGAGCGTTGGCAGCCGGGCTTTCAGCTACAACGATGCCAATGGCGTGCACCGCGTGAAAAGGAGGTCTGTGCTGGTTGAAAGCTATGGCTACAATCACCGAGGGGAGCGGGTCCTGCGCATTCCAGTCGCGGGTGAATTGCAAATCACGCTCTATGACGAAGCCGGGCAATGGATTGGCAACTATGGCGGCGACGGGCAGGCCCAGCAGCAGGCGATATGGCTCGATAACTACCCGATTGCAGTCATGAACGCGCCGAGTGCAGGTGTTCCGGATCTGGCTTGTATCCAGCCTGATCACCTGGGAACACCGCGCGTGGTGATTGACCCGCTGCGGGATGTTGCGATCTGGAATTGGAGCAGCCAGAGCGAGGCATTCGGCAACCGGGGGCCGGCAAATGACCCCGATGGTGATGGCGCGGTCTTTGATCTATCGCTGCGGTTCCCAGGGCAGCAGGCCACGGCTGCCAGCGGCCTGCTCTATGACTATAAGCGGGAGTACGACCCTGTAGCTGGTAGATACTCCCAGAGTGATCCGATTGGTTTGATGGGTGGGGTGAGCACCTTTTGCTACGTGGGTGGCAACCCGATAAGCCTGATTGACCTGCTTGGTATGGCGGGTAAGCCGGTTGATCTTGGTGATGGGTTTGTAGGTCGCGTGGATGCGTTCAACTAACAAGGCAGTGCATCGGGGAGCGTTGTGCATCTGTCGCAGCTGACTGTTCGAGCAGGATGAGTGGGCATCTTGACAGGGCTACGAAGCGATCTTCGAAAATGAAATCAGTGCTACGTGGCTGGCCTTTGATCGGTCCGCTGATTGAAATGACCCAGCCGAGTCCTAAGAGGGTTTGCGATAGCATTCCCGACTATTCAGGTTGTGAGGACATGTGAGCAAATTTGAAAAGATCTACCATGATGGGTTCGCTTGGAACCTCACAGACTACTTTGACTATATAAAGGTCGTGGCTGATGAAATGCCACCGTCCTTGCGGGATTTTGCCGGAGACATCGAGAGCTACTGCCTTCATGGGAACAAGACCTTGCATGATGCAAGGGTCTTGTCCGTAGTTGTGTCAAAGAGCTATGGCGCTCTATTCACCAATGGTAGGACCTCGATAGAGGTGAGCCTTATAGATCAGCGTTTTGAAGGGAAGACGACGCTGAGTTATGGAGGGGTCTCCAGTTTCATGTTGAGCGATCCTGACATCCAGACGCATGGTCATGCGGATATCCTTCTTCATGAGTTCACGATTGTCCGTCCTGGTGTTTTCAAGCATCACATCGTTTTAGATCACGGCGGTGAGATTCATATTGAGTTCGAAGATTTTTTGCACGAATGGAATCAGCTGTCGTCGTGAGCATCTGCGAACTGGTTGTAACCCCTGCATGGATGTTGATGAAGCAGGCCCCGCCAGAAACGGCGGGGCTTTCGCCTGCCCGCTAATGCAGACGCTGATGCCCTCGCGTTTCAAGACTCAGTGGTTTGCTGGTGAGCGTTGAGGGGACACTTCTTTTGCGCTGAAAGCGGCACAGGCGTTCGAAGCCTGGTCCTTGTCGGCGTGGACCGGGACGGTGTGCAGGCTGACATCGGTCTTGACCCGCTGGTGCTCGCGCTTGTCGGAGATCTGGATGCATGTGAAGCGACGCCCTCCGCCGTGATGGGCTGGCCTTTGGTTGCGCTCTCTGCGGCGGAACCGGCACCGCCCGCCACCGCCTTGACCACAGTCTGTATTGCAACCGCACGCCCTACCGAAATCGTGCCGGAACCGACTGCAGCAACGGCCAGTCCACCAGCGCCTCCGAAGACAGAGCCAACGGCGGCGGCAATGCCAACCTCCACTTTGTCGATAGGCTTACCCGGATTCATGGCTTCTGGACCGCGATGTCTCTCTTGCGACTGGCGTGAGCGGCACTCATACGCGCTGGTCGCGCTGCAGAACGGCCGGCAATCAACGGATTGACGACGTATGGGGCTACATGCGAACCAGAAAGCGCATTAAATCAGTGGCTTAGTTCGCAACTTGGCGGGGAGCGGGGGGGGCGGGTGCGTCCTCCCCCCGGCCCTTGCGCGCGGTGGGCTGCAGGGCCAGCCTTCGGCTGTCCGGATCTACTCCTGCAGATCCGTCGAACCCCGGCGGGGCTGCTCATCTGCCGCTTTCGCGCCAGACAAATAAAAAGGGCCGCCCGATGGGCAGCCCTTTTCATGTGTGTGGCGGAGAGAGGGGGATTCGAACCCCCGAAGCGCGGTTTAGACGCTTACACACTTTCCAGGCGTGCTCCTTCAACCGCTCGGACACCTCTCCGGACCTGCTGCGATAACCCGCTGCAGGGGCGCAGATTCTAGCGGGGGAATTCCAATCGCACAAGCGGTACGAACCGGAGGGCAGGGGGGCTGGACAGGCGTGGCACAATGGACGTCCCGATGAAGACGGTGGCCTGATGTCCTATCTCGTCCTTGCCCGCAAGTGGCGTCCGAAGCGTTTTGCCGAGCTGGTGGGCCAGGAACACGTGGTCCGTGCGCTCAGCAATGCGCTGGACAGCGGCCGGGTGCACCATGCGTTCCTGTTTACCGGCACCCGCGGGGTGGGCAAGACCACCATCGCGCGCATTTTCGCCAAGTCGCTGAATTGCGAGCAGGGCACCAGCGCCGACCCGTGCGGCCAGTGCCCGGCCTGCCTGGACATCGACGCCGGGCGCTACATCGACCTGCTCGAGATCGACGCCGCCTCCAATACCGGCGTGGACGATGTCCGCGAGGTGATCGAGAACGCCCAGTACATGCCCTCGCGCGGCAAGTACAAGGTCTACCTGATCGACGAAGTGCACATGCTGTCCAAGGCGGCGTTCAACGCGCTGCTGAAGACGCTGGAAGAGCCGCCGGAACACGTGAAGTTCCTGCTGGCCACCACCGACCCGCAGAAGCTGCCGGTGACGGTGCTGTCGCGCTGCCTGCAGTTCAACCTGAAGCGGCTGGACGAGGACCAGATCCAGGGCCAGATGACCCGGATCCTGGCCGCCGAAGAGATCGAGTCGGACCCGACCGCGATCGTGCAGCTGGCCAAGGCCGCCGACGGCAGCCTGCGCGACGGCCTGTCGCTGCTCGACCAGGCCATCGCCTATGCCGGCGGCGCGCTGCGTGAAGACGTGGTGCGCACCATGCTGGGCACGGTCGACCGCACCCAGGTGGCGGCCATGCTGGAGGCCCTGGCCGATGGCGATGGCGTGCGCCTGCTGCAGGTGGTGGCCGCGCTGGCTGAATTCTCGCCGGACTGGAGTGGCGTGCTCGAGGCGCTGGCCGAAGCCCTGCACCGCATCCAGGTGCAGCAACTGGTTCCCGGCGCCGCGGCCGATGGCGAAGGCATCGACGCCGCCGCCTTCGCCCAGCGCCTGCGCCCGGAAGTGGTGCAGCTCTGGTACCAGATGGCGCTGAGCGGCCGTCGCGACCTGTACCTGGCGCCCAGCCCGCGGGCGGGCTTTGAAATGGCCGTGCTGCGCATGCTGGCGTTCCGTCCGGCGGCCGCGGTGCCGCCGGTGCCGCGTGATCCGGGCACCGGCACCGAAGTGAACAGCGGAGCGGGCAGCAGTGCCCAGGGCAGTAGCCTGGCCGCTGCCCCGGCGCAGGTGGCCGTCCCCGCTGCGGCCGTGGTGGCCGCCCCGGCCGCGCCCGTGGTGGCGCCGGCGCCGGCGCCGGTGCCTGCCGTGGTCGCCCCGGTGGCGCCCCCGGCGCCTGCCGAGGTCGCCCCGGTGGCGCCCCCGGCGCCTGCCGAGGTCGCCCGCCCGGCCCCCGCGCCGACGGCCGAGCCGGCGCCTGAAGACGACCCGCCGCCGTGGCACCAGGCCGGCGCGGAGGATCGCGACGAGGCGCTGGCCGCGGAAATGGCCAGCCCCGACGCGGCCATGGTCGCGCCGTGGGAGGCGCCCCCGGCCCGTCCGGCCGCAGGGGCCGCCCCCGTTGCCGCCCCGCGCCCGCAGGGCATCGCCCTCACCCCGTCCGCCGCGCCGGTGCCTGCGCCCGCACCCGGTACGCCGATCGCGCTGACCTCGCCGGAGGCCTGGCTGGAACTGGTCGCCCAGAGCCAGCTCAACGGGCCGTCGCGGCAGCTGGCCGCGCACGCGGCGTTCATCAGTTTCCAGCAGGGTGTCTTGAAACTGGCGGTATCGCCCGGATTTGAGTACCTGTGTTCGGACCGTTCGCTGGCTGCGCTGACCGAGGCGCTGTCCGGGCCGCTGGGGCAGAGCCCGCGGATCGTGATCGAACATGGCAACGCGGAGGCCGAAACGCTGCACCAGCGTTCCGACCGCCAGCGTGGCGAGCGGCAACAGGCGGCAGAAACCGCCTTCATGGCCGATCCGCAGGTGCAGATGCTGATCCAGCAGCACGGCGCCCGGGTCGTGGCCGATTCCATCCGTCCCTTTGATGAGTAAAGAAACATGCGCGGCAACATCGCCCAACTGATGCAGCAGGCCCAGAAGATGCAGGAAAACCTGCAGAAGGCCCAGGAAGAACTCGCCAAGCTGGAAGTGACCGGCAGCGCCGGTGGCGGCATGGTCAGCGTGACCCTGACCGGTGCCAAGGAGTGCCGCAAGGTGCGTATCGATCCGTCGATCCTGGCCGATGCGGAAATGACCGAAGACCTGGTGGCCGCGGCCTTCAACGATGCGTCCAACAAGATCGATGCCGAGTCGAAGAACCGCATGGGTTCGGCCACGGCCGGCATGCAGCTGCCTCCGGGCATGAAGCTGCCGTTCTGAGCCGGCGCGCGCAGCCGGCCTGGCTGCTGCCCCCGCAGGTGACCGCGCGCGAAGCCCCCGGGCTTGGCGCGCTTGTTTTTGAGATGAGCACACCGCCATGAGCCTGCCCCTGCTCGAACAACTGATCGAGGCCTTCCGCGTGTTGCCGGGCGTGGGGCAGAAGACTGCCCAGCGCATGGCCTACCACGTGCTCGAACGCGAGCGCGTGGGCGGCCAGAAGCTGGCCGAGGTGCTGGCCAAGGCGATCGAACGCATCGGTCATTGCGCGCAGTGCCGTGATTTCAGCGAGACCGAGATCTGCGCGGTGTGCGCCAACGGCAGCCGCGAACGGCAGCAGCTGTGCGCGGTGGAATCCCCGGCCGACCGCCTGGCCATCGAGCACGCCACCGGCTTCCGTGGCGTCTACTTCGTGCTGCAGGGGCGGCTGTCGCCGCTGGACGGGGTGGGCCCGCGCGAACTGGGCCTGGACCAGCTGGAGGCGCGCCTGAAACAGGGCGAGGTGCAGGAGCTGATCATCGCCACCAGCGCCACCGTGGAGGGCGAGGCCACCGCGCACTACCTGGCGCAGTTGGCGCGTGCGCACAAGGTGCGTCCCAGCCGGTTGGCGCAGGGCCTGCCGCTGGGCGGCGAGCTGGAGTACGTGGATCGGGGCACGCTGTCGCACGCCTTCGGTACCCGCACCGAAGTCCAGGAGTGATCCGGCGCACCACGCGGCAATGATCGAAACCGCACGCGCATCCGCGCTACTCTCCAGGGCCCTGTTCCAAGAGGTGCCCCATGAGCCAAGACACCCTGTTCGGCAAGATCATCCGCCGTGAAATCCCCGCCACCATCGTCTACGAAGACGAGGAGGTGCTCGGTTTCAAGGACATCGCCCCGCAGGCGCCGGTGCATGTCCTTTTCATCCCCAAGAATGAAGCGATCCCGACCCTGGACGACGTGCAGCCGGCCCAGGCGCACCTGATCGGCAAGCTGGCCCTGGCCGCCGCCGGCTACGCGCGCGCCGAAGGCTTCGCCCAGGATGGCTACCGCATCGTCATGAACTGCCGCGAGCATGCCGGGCAGACCGTGTTCCACATCCACCTGCACCTGCTGGCCGGCGCGCCGCTGGGCCACTTCGGCACGCCCAACGGTTGAGGCGACCCGGTGCCGGCGCGCATGGCGTGGCGCGGCGCTGGGAGCAAAGAAAAAGCCGCCCTTGGGCGGCTTGTTCTTTTCCAGACGGACCGGTCAACGGTCAGCCGGTAGCGCTTACCACCAGCCCCAGCCGCGGTAGCCCCAGCCCGGGCCCCACGCCGGGCCCCACGGGCCGTAGGGGTAGGCCGGCACCACATCGACCTGGCGCACTTCCGGCCACAGGTAGATCACGTCGGCCTCCAGCTTGGGCAGGCGGTAGTCGTACTCACCGATGCGGGTGCTTTCATAGCCGGCGATCTTGCCGATGAAGGTGACGTCGCGGCCCGGCTCGAACACCGCCGGATCATAGAAGCCGGCGCGACAGGCGATGAAGCGGCCGTCGCTGGCGTCGGCCGAGGTGGTGCTGGGGCGGCCGCTGCCGTTGAGCGGGCGGGAGATCAGCTGGAAGCAGGTCTGGCCCTGGCCCGGGTTGGTTTCGATGATGCGTCCGCCCCAGCGCACCGGCGTACCCACCTGCTGGGTGGGCACCGCATCGCGCGGGCTGACCATGCTGAACTGGCCTTGCAGCGGTTTGGGTGCGGTCGCGCAGGCGGCCAGCGCCAGGGAAGCGGCGAGGGGAAGCAGAATCTGGATCTTCATGGGGATGCTCCGGAGGACGGGCGATGCCTGCGCAGGTCGCGCAATAATGAAGTGAGGTCGACGTCCGCGCCAGCGTAGCGCGCGAGAACGAAACGGCTGCTGAGTGACAGCAGCGCCGGGTCCGGGCGTTGCTGGTGGACGCGGCGTGCCCAGCATTCGGCCGGCTCGGCACTGTCCCGGGCCAGGCCGAACCTGGCGTAGCGACGGCCCATGCGATGCCAGGCGCGCAGCAACGGGTCGCGTTCGCGTTCGCCACGGGCCAGCAGCCACGCCATCCAGCCTAGCGTGGCCAGTGCGAAGACAGTGAAAACAAGGATCAACTGGGCCGGTTCCAGCTTGTCGATGCCCAGCGGGCGCAGCAGCTGTTGCTGGCGGCTGGCGTTGAAGGACAGCACCAGGTCGTTCCAGCCACGGCGAAGCCAGTCGCTGGCCTGGCCAAGCTGCGCCCAGCGCCCTTGCAGCGTCGTGTCGCCGCCGCCCTGCAGCCGGTCTTCCAGGGTGTCGTAGATGCGCTCGGGCGCTACGGCCGCCGTCGGATCCACCCGGACCCAGCCACGGCCGGGCAGCCAGACCTCGGCCCAGGCGTGGGCATCCATGCGCCGCACCACCCAGTAGTCGCCATAGCGGTTGCGGGTGCCGCCGGCAAAGCCGGTCACCACCCGCGCCGGGATGCCGGCATTGCGCATCAGCACCACGAAGGCGGAGCTGAAGTGCTGGCAGAAACCGGCCTGCTGGTCGAACAGGAACTCGTCCACGCCATCGCGGCCGGGCAGCGGCGTGGTGAGGGTGTAAGCGAAGCGGGCGCGGATCCAGTCCAGCGCGCGGCGCACGATCGCCGCGTCGTCGCTGCCGGCCTCGGCGCGCCACTGGCGGGCCAGCGTGGCCGTGCGCGGATTGAATCCCTCCGGCAGCTGCAGCGCCTGGCGGCGCTGGTAGGGCGAGAGCGCGTCGACGTAGCTGCCGGCCGGTGCCGATTGCAGGCGCCAGCGGGTCAGCGCGGTCAGGCTGGTGCGGCTGCGCAGGCTGTGGTCGGCGCCCAGGTCGCTGCCCGGCGGTGCCTGCAGCGGCAGGTCCAGCGCCACCAGTTGCTGGCGATCGGTGGGTTCGTAGTCGATCTGGTAGTCCCAGCGCGGGCCGCTGCGGGTGACCGCCGGCGGCGGCCGCCCCGCGCTGCCGTGGGACTGCGACCACACCCGGCCGTCGAACTGGGTCATCACCGGGCCGCGCCAGTAGCGTTGCTCCGGTGCCGGGATCGGCCCGAAGAACTGCACGCGCAGGGCAGGGTTGTCGTCGGCCATCAGGTCCAGCCACTGGTCGGGTTCCATCTGGTCGGACAGTCCGGGCTTGCCCACGGCGCGCTCGGGGATGCCCCACAGCGGTTCGCTCAGTCGCGGGAACAACCAGAACCCGGCCAGGGCCAGGGGCAGGCCGAGCGCGATCAGACGGCCGATGCCGCGCAGCTGCAGGCCCAGCCGCGGGGTCGGTGCCTGGCCTTCGGCGTGGGCCAGGCGCTGCAGGGTGAGCAGCGCGGTCAACGCCGCCAGTACCGCAAGTCCCATCGTCGTCGGTCCCTGGTCAAGCAGGAAGGCGGCGAACGGAGAGAACAGGGCGAAGCCGAGCAGGCTGCGTGCATCACGCAGGCTGCGCAGCTCGCTGGACTTGAGCGCCAGCATCGCCGCCAGCAGGGCGCAGCCGGTATCGCGACCGGGTCTGGCGCCCATCTGCCAGTAGATGGCCGCGAGCATGCCCAGCACCAACAGCAGCCGCAGCGGCGCTGCCAGCACGCGCTGGCGCGAGACCAGCGCGGTGACCACCGCGACCACGCCGATGATCGCTGCCAGCACGGTGGGCAGCTGCAGCAACAGCGGGACCAGGCCGAGCGCGGCACTGGCCAGTGTCCAGCCGCGCGCGCTGGTGCTCAATGCGGAGGGGCTCGGCTCACTCATGGGGCATCAGCGCCAGTGCGCGTTGGCAGAGGTGGTGGTGGGCATTGCCGTTGCCTGGCCCCAGCACCGGTTGCCCGGGTAGTTGCAGGGTGTAGCGGCGGCCATCGCGCTCGGCCATGTCCACCCAGCGCGCCAGCCGTGCGATCCGCGCTTCCACCGGCAATGCCGACAGCGCGCGCCAGTCCAGCAGCACGTCCACGCCGACCGGTTTTTCATACTCGCGCACCAGCAGGCTGTCGCGCCGCGCCGAATGCTTCCAGGCGATGCTGCGCGGCGGATCGCCGGCACGATAGGGACGCAGCTGGTGCAGCTCATCGCCACTGGCATGCACGCGGGTGTGCAGCGGGTCGCCGCCGCTTTCGGGCAACGGCGGGGCCTGGCTGGCCGGTGCGGCATAGACCAGCAGCGGGGCATCGGGCCAGACCCACGACCAGGCGCGCACCAGGCCCAGCGGCTGGGTGGTGGAAATGCGGATGCGCTCCAGGTCGAGCCAGCCGCGACGCACCGTGGGCAGCATCAGGTCCACTTCGGTCTGGTCGCTGTCGAGCAGGTGGCCGAAGGCGATGGCCTGGGCATGGGCCACTTCGAGGCCGCGTCGCGCGCGCGCATCCGGGCGCGACAGGCTGATCCGCAGCCGCATCGGCAGGCCGGCATGCACCGGTTCGGCCGAGACCGCATCGATGCGCAGGCCGGACAACTGCAGGTGGGCGCTGATGGTGCTGGCCACCGCCACGGTGGCCAGCAGCAGCGCCAGCAGCATGGCCGGGTTGTTGTTGTAGTTCAGTGCGCCCAGCAACATCGCCGCCAGCAACGCCGCCACGAACAGGCCGAAACGGGTGGGCAGCACATAGATGCGGCGGCGGTCGAGCCGGCGCGGCAACGTCTCCGGTCGGCGTGGACGGGTGTAGTGCCGGCCATCGGCCGGCACGATCAGGTGCTTCAAGCGGTCTCCCCAGCCGCGGCGCATCGTCAGTCCACCGGAACGGTCTGGAGGATGGCGCGGGCCAGTGCCGGCCCATTGCTGGCTTCGGCCTCCGGCACCAGGCGATGCCCGGCCACGGCCACGAACAAGGTCTGCACGTCTTCGGGCACCACGTGCGCGCGGCCCAGCAGCAGCGCATGCGCCTTGGCTGCGCGCAGCAGCGCCAGCCCGGCACGCGGCGACAACCCGACCCGCACGCCGGCATGCTGGCGGCTGCGGGTGAGCAGGGCCTGCACGTAATGCACCAGCGCATCACTGGCATGCACCTGGCGCGCCGCCTCGCGCAGGGTGCGCACCTGGTCTTCGTCCAGGCGCGCGGTGGCCTGCGCGATCAGGTGGCGGCGATCGGTGCCGCGTAGCAGCTCGCGTTCGGATTCGGCATTGGGGTAGCCCAGCGCCAGCCGCAGCAGGAAGCGGTCCAGCTGCGAGTCGGGCAACGGGAACGTGCCGGACAGGTCGACCGGGTTCTGCGTGGCGATCACGAAGAACGGATCGGGCAATGGATGGGTCACCCCGTCCAGGGTCACCTGCTGTTCGGCCATCGCCTCGAGCAGGGCGCTCTGCGTGCGCGGCGGTGCGCGGTTGATCTCGTCGGCCAGCAGCACGTGGGTGAACACCGGGCCGGGATGGAACTGGAACTGGCGGCTGGCGGCGTCGTAGACCGACACACCCAGTACGTCTGCTGGCAGCAGATCGGAGGTGAACTGCACGCGCTGGAAGCCCAGCCCCAGGCTGGAGGCCATCGCGTGGGCCAGGGTGGTCTTGCCCAACCCGGGCAGGTCTTCGATCAGCAGGTGGCCGCCGGACAGCAGCGCGACGAATGCCAGGCGCACTTCGTGTGCCTTGCCCAGCACCAGCCCGTTGACCTGGTCCTGGGCGCTGCGAAGGGCCTGTCGCAGTACATCGGTTAGCATGGCTGGCACGTGGGGCGAATTTTCCATGTCCGTCTCGTGTCGATGATTCCTTCGATTCTATAGAGCAATGCAGGGCGAACAACGCGCACGCACAATTTTCCTGCTGTTGTGGACGCTGATCACCGCGGTGAAGCTGGTGATCGCAGCGCGTCTGCCGTTGTTCGTGGACGAAGCTTTCTACTGGCAGGAAGGCCAGCACCTGGCGGCGGCCTATTCGGACCTGCCCGGCCTGACCGCCTGGCTGTCGCGGCTCGGCGTGGAGCTGGGCGGCACCCATATCCTGGCCCAGCGCCTGCCATTCCTGGCCATCGGTGCGGCACTGCCGTGGCTGGTATCGCGCATTGCCGCGCGCTGGTTCGGCGCGGTGGCCGGCTGGCAGGCCGGCAGCCTGACGGTGCTGATGCCGTTGTCGGGCACGCTGGGCATGCTGGCCGTTCCCGACGTGCCGATGGCGCTGGCCGCGGTGCTGTGCCTGGATGCCGGCGCGCGTCTGCTGCGCAATGTCGATGCCGCCGCCGCGGTGAAGCTGGGCCTGGGCCTGACCATCGGCGCGCTCAGCCACTACCGCTTCATCGGCGTGATCGTAGTGGGCTTCATCGCGCTGCTGTTGTTGCCGCAGGGCCGGCGCATGCTGCGCGACCCGCGGGTGTGGGTGGCGTTGGCGGTGGGTGTGCTGGCCTGGCTGCCGCTGCTGTCCTGGAACGCGGACAACCACGATGCCGGGCTCAAGTTCCAGGTGGTGGAGCGGCATCCGTGGGCGTTCCAGTGGAGCGGGCTGTGGTTCCTGGTGATCCAGCCGATGCTGGTCACCCCGATCCTGTGCATGGCGATGTGGAAGGTGGCGCTGGCCGGGACCCGCTCCGGTGGCGGCGCACGCGCGCAGTGGCGCTACTTCGGCCTGGTCGGGGCGGTGTCCACGCTGGCGATCTTCGCGCTGGGCTTCTTCACCGACGTGGAGCGGATCAGTTTCCACTGGCCGTTGCCCGGCTACCTGGCGCTGCTGGTGGCGGTGCCGGTGGTGCTCAATGGCTGGCCGCGGTGGCTGCGCCGCACCGGCTGGTGGCTGGCCGGCGCCGGGCTGGCACTGGCCTTTGGCTACTACCTGATGGCCTCCACGCCGAGCCTGCGCGAGCAGCTGGCCGGCTACAAGTACTACCCGCGCAACTTTGCCGGCTGGGAACCGCTGGCGGCGGTGGTGCGCCAGGAGCTGGCCGCGATGCCGCCGGGCACCAAGGTGTTGGCCGGCAACTTCAAGGTGGGCGCCGAGCTGGGCTTCCAGCTGCGTGATCCGCGCATCGAAGTGCTGCGCCATCCGCTCAACGACAAGCACGGCCGCAGCGCGCAGCTGGGCCTGTGGGGGTTGCTGCACGAAGGGCCGCGCAGCGCGCCGATGCTGCTGGTGCTGTCGCCCAGCGACCAGCGCTATCGCGACCTGCTGGCGCGCTACCACGATGTCTGCGCGCAGGTGGGGCCATTGCCGCCACCCCGGGTGGTCAGCAACGACCACGGCTTCCAGCGCTTCCTGCTGTTCCGGCTGCCGGCCGGGCGGGCGCCCGGGCCCTGCGTGACCCCGGCAATGGCCTGGATCGACACCCCGCAGCCCAATGCCGCGGTGGACGGGCTGCTGGAGGTGCGCGGCTGGGCGTTCAAGGACGGGGTGGGGCTGTCGCGGGTGGAGGTGCTGGTGGACGGCAAGCCGGCGGCCGAGGCGGCCTATGGGCGCGCCTACGACATCACCAGCTTCTGGACCATGTCCAACGACCCCCAGCACCCCAACGTGGGCTTCGATGCACGCATCGACACCCGCGCGCTGAGCCCGGGCCGGCATTGGCTGGGGCTGCGCCTGCACGGCCGCGATGGCAGCGTGGAGCCGTGGCAGGAACAGGTGCTGGTGGTGCCCGAGCGCTGACCGCGCGCGGCCGCGACCGGCTCAGGGCAGGGTGTAGCCGGCCTGGCGCAGCAGCCCGCTGAGGGCGATCAGCGGCAGCCCGATCAGGGCGGTGGGGTCGCGGTTCTCGATCGCCTCGAACAGACTGATTCCCAGCCCTTCACATTTGAAACTGCCGGCACAGTCCAGCGGCTGCTCGGCGGCCACGTAGCGGGCGATGGTGGCCGCGTCCAGCGCCCGGAAATGGACCCGGGTGAGATCGCACGCCGCCAATACCTGTCCGTCGCGCTGCAGGCTGACCGCGGTGTGGAAGGCCACCGCCTGGCCGGACATCGCCGCCAGCTGCGCATGGGCGCCCTCGACCGAGCCCGGCTTGCCCAGCGGGCTCCCGTTCAGCTCGGCGACCTGGTCCGACCCGATCACCCAGCGGCCGGGCTGGCGCGCGGCCACGGCGGCGGCCTTGGCGTGGGCCAGGCGCACCGCAAGGGCCTGCGGGTGTTCGCCGGGCAGGGGGGTCTCGTCCACCTCCGGGCGCGCGCAGTCCGGGGCCAGGCCCAGCCGCTGCAGCAGTTCCAGGCGGTAGCGCGAGGTGGAGGCAAGGACGGGCGCAAGCATGCGAAAATACCGGTCGGTGGGGCCCGCAGTCTGGCCCCGGGACAGTGGCAGCGGCAACCCCGTAGTGAAGGGATTTGACAGCCGGGCAGACGGTCCTTAACATTCAGCGGCTTATGTCCGCGAACGTGCCCGAATTGCTGGATGCTTGGCGGATGGTCGCAGCGCGCAGGCGCTTCGACGGCCAAGTCGATCTGGCTGAATTGACCCGCCTGCAAGGGCTTGTTGCCGATACCGAAGGCCGGTGCACCTATGCACTGGAATTCGCGCACGACGACATCCTGCGGGTATCCTATGTCGAACTGTCCATCGACACCGAGCTGCCGCTGATCTGTCAGCGCAGCCTGCAGCGTTTCCTGCTGCCGGTCTCGATGGTGCAGCGGCTCGGCCTGATCCGCAGCGAAGAAGATGAAGCTTCGCTGCCGGAAGGGTACGAACCCTGGCTGGTGCCCGAAGACGGCATGCTGCGACCGCTGGAACTGGTCGAGGACGAACTGGTCCTGGCCGTCCCCGTGGTGCCGCTGTCTCCCGATGGCGAGGCCGTGGACCAGGATTGGGCACCGACCGAAGAAGAAATCAGCAAGGCCAACCCGTTCGCGGCGTTGGCGGCACTGAAAAAACAATAGCAGCCGGATTGTCGTCGGCGGCTGCGGCGAAAGCGAAAACTGTGCTGGGCGCTGGCGTCCTGCGCGACGATACGACGAAGCAAAACGAACCGAGTTTGGAGCAATCCCATGGCTGTGCAGAAATCCCGTGTCACCCCGTCCCGCCGCGGTATGCGCCGTGCGCATGACGCACTGAGCGCCAAGCAGCTGTCCACCGATCCGACCACCGGTGAAGTGCATCTGCGTCACCACATCACCGCTGACGGTTTCTACCGTGGCAAGAAGGTGATTGCGACCAAGTCGAATTCGGCCGTCGAAGAAGATTGATTCGTGAAGGCCGCTGCCCGGTCGGGCAGCGGCCTTTACCCCTTTCTTCCCGGCCGTCAGTGTTGATGGCCGTGCTACAGGATATGCAATGAGCAAGCGGATCTACTCGAGGATCGCGGGCACTGGTAGCTATTTGCCCGAAAAAGTGTTGACCAACCAGGATCTGGAGAAAATGGTCGACACCACCGATGAGTGGATCCAGACGCGCACGGGTATCCGTGAGCGGCACATTGCAGCCGATACCGAAACCACCAGCGACCTTGGCTACCATGCCGCGGTCCGTGCGCTGGACGCGGCCGGTATCGATGCTTCGCAGCTGGACATGATCGTGGTGGGTACGACCACCCCCGATCTGATCTTCCCCTCCACCGCGTGCCTGATCCAGGCCAAGCTCGGTGCGAGCGGTTGCCCCGCCTTCGACGTCAACGCGGCCTGTTCGGGCTTCGTGTTCGCGTTGAGCGTGGCCGATAAATTCATCCGCTCCGGTGATGCCCGCCATGTGCTGGTGATCGGTGCGGAAACCCTGACCCGGATCGTGGACTGGACCGAGCGCACCACCTGCGTGCTGTTCGGCGACGGCGCGGGCGCGGTCGTGCTCAAGGCCGACGAAGACACCGGCATCCTCAGCACCCACCTGCATTCGGATGGCAGCAAGAAAGAGCTGCTGTGGAACCCGGTCGGCGTGTCGGCCGGCTTCGGCGAGGGCGAGGCTGCGCGCGGCGCGATCCTGATGAAGGGCAACGACGTGTTCAAGTACGCCGTGAAGGCGCTGGACTCGGTCGTGGATGAAACCCTGGAAGCCAATGCGCTGACCAAGGCCGACCTGGACTGGCTGATCCCGCACCAAGCCAACCTGCGCATCATCGAAGCCACGGCCAAGCGCCTGGACATGTCGATGGAGCAGGTGGTGGTGACGGTGGACAAGCACGGCAACACCTCCTCGGCCTCGGTGCCGATGGCGCTGGACGTGGCGATCCGCTCCGGCCGCGTGGAGCGCGGTCAGCTGCTGCTGCTGGAAGCCTTCGGTGGCGGCTTCACGTGGGGTTCGGCGCTGCTGCGCTATTGATAGTGCTGGTTACGGCAGCGTGACGTTGTCGTTACGGCCCCAGTCGGGGCCGTCTGCATTTCAGGAGTTCTGTCATGGTTGAGCCCATCGTCATTGAAGGGCAGCGCGCCTGGCTGAAGCAGTACGGTGAAGGCAGCCGCGCGGTTGCCTTGGGTCTGCTCAATTTCGTCGCACACCGTTTCCAGCTGGACGCCTTGCGTCCACCGCCGCACCGCGGCGGCGATGCCGCGCGCGAAACCGAGGCGCGGCGTCTGGCCGAGCTGCAGGCGCAGGGGGTGAACGTGCCGCATGTGATCGGCAGCGGGCACGCGGCGCTGGTGCTGGAAGACAACGGCAGTTCCTTCAATACCTGTCTGCGCCAGGCCGATGCGGCCGGGCGTGACCGTCTGGTGGCGGCAGCGATGCAGGCCATTGCGACGGCGCACGGCAAGGGCGCCTACTTCGGCCAGCCGCTGCCACGCAACCTGACCTGGGACGGGGCGCAGGTGGGCTTCATCGATTTCGAGGAAGACCCGCTGGAGGTGATGGACCTGGCGCAGGCGCAGGCGCGCGACTGGCTGATGTTCGGCTACGGCGTGGCGAAGTATTACGAGGATCGCCCGCAGCAGTTGCAGGCGCTGATGGCGGCGGCGATGGACGGAGTGGAGGCGCCGGTGCTGGCGCACGCGCACGCGGTGTCCGGGCGGCTGCAGGGCCTGGCACGGGCGAGCATGAAGATGGGGCGGTCGGCGCGGGCGCTGGCCCACGCGATCCTGATCGTGCACGGCGCGACCACGCTGGGCATGCTGATGCTGGCGGTGATCTGTTTCGACTTCTTCTCCGACGGCGACCTGGACATCCTGCAGCTGTTGGTTTGACACGCCAACCCCGACAGATTCCGCGCGGGCAGGGGCAATCAGCCGCACGCCGTCTCAACGGGCCCGGGTTGGCCTTTCCAGGCATGCCGACCATCCTCGGCAGGGCTGGGGTGGGCCGGGCGGCGGGACCGTCTTGCGCCATGGAGGGCGCAGGAAGAGCCGCCAGGGATGGGTAGACGGCGTGTCCCGGCCCCCGGGCCACCCCAGCCCTCTCCCCGACAGCACGGCAAGCGTCTTGACCGTCGCCGCCCGCTCCAGAGCGGAAAACGCCCCCTCCCCACATACGCGTCAGTACAGACGAAGGGCGCTGTTCCGCCTTATCATTCGCCGTTCGATTTTTGCAGGCGGATGACCGCGTGACCGATTCCAATCTCGCATTCGTGTTCCCCGGCCAGGGGTCGCAGTCGCTGGGCATGCTGGCCGAACTGGCCGAGCTGCACCCGCAGATCCGCGACACCTTCACCGAGGCCTCCGATGGCGCCGGTGTCGACCTGTGGGCGCTGTCGCAGGGTGGCCCCGAGGAAATGCTCAACCGCACCGAGTACACCCAGCCGGCCCTGCTGGCCGCCAGCATCGGCGTCTGGCGCCTGTGGAACGCGCTCGGTGGTGCCAAGCCGGCCGTGCTGGCCGGGCACAGCCTGGGTGAGTACACCGCCCTGGTCGCCGCCGGTGCCCTGAGCCTGCGCGACGGCGCGCACCTGGTGCGCCTGCGCGGCCAGCTCATGCAGGACGCCGCCCCCGCCGGCGTGGGTGCCATGGCCGCCGTGCTCGGCGCCGACGATGCCCTGGTCCAGGAGGTCTGCGAGCAGGCCGCCGGCAGCCAGGTGGTGGTGCCGGCCAATTTCAACTCCCCCGGGCAGATCGTCATCGGTGGCGACGCCGCGGCGGTCGATCGCGCCCTGGCCCTGCTCGCCGAAAAGGGCGTACGCAAGGCGGTCAAGCTGGCCGTCAGCGTGCCCTCGCACACCCCGCTGATGCGTGAAGCGGCCAACCGCCTGGCCGAGACCATGGCCGGCCTGGACTGGCGCGCCCCGGCGCTGCCGGTGGTGCAGAACGTGGACGCCCGCGTCCATGACGGCATCGACGCGATCCGCCAGGCCCTGGTCCAGCAGTTGTACCTGCCGGTGCAGTGGACCGGCTGCGTGCAGGCCCTTGCCGCCCGTGGCGCCACCCGCGTGGCCGAGTGCGGCCCGGGCAAGGTGCTGAGTGGATTGATCAAGCGCATCGACAAATCGCTGGACGCGCGCACACTGTCCACGCCCGCCGATTTCCAGGCAGCCCGCGAAACCTGGGCTGCCTGATCCTTTGACTGGCGCTGCGTCGCCCGGGCCCTGGCCCGGGGCGTGGACCGGTCCCGTTCGAGGAAACACAGATGAGCAAGCCCCTTCAGGGTGAAATCGCACTGGTGACCGGCGCCAGCCGTGGCATCGGCGCCGCCATCGCCGACGCACTGGCCGCGCAGGGCGCGACCGTGATCGGCACCGCCACCACCGACGCCGGTGCCGCCGCCATTGGCGAGCGCCTGGCCGCCGTGGGTGGCCACGGCCGCGCGCTGAACGTCACCGACGCCGCCGCGCTGGACGCGGTGCTCGATGGCATCGCCAAGGAATTTGGTGCCATCACCATCCTGGTCAACAACGCCGGCATCACCCGCGACAACCTGCTGCTGCGCATGAAGGACGAGGACTGGCAGGCCATCCTGGACACCAACCTGACCAGCGTGTTCCGCACCTCCAAGGCGGTCATCCGCGGCATGATGAAGGCCCGCAAGGGACGCATCATCAACATCGCCTCGGTGATCGGCGTGACCGGCAATGCCGGCCAGGCCAACTATGCCGCCGCCAAGGCCGGCATCATTGCCTTTTCCAAGTCGCTGGCCAAGGAAATCGGCTCGCGCGGCATCACCGTCAATGTGGTCGCCCCCGGCTTCATCGACACCGACATGACCAAGGCGTTGCCCGAAGAACAGCGCGCCGGCCTGGTCAAGTCGATCGCCCTGGAACGCCTCGGCGAACCGTCCGATATCGCCAACGCGGTGGCGTTCCTGGCCGGTCCCTCGGCCAGCTACATCACCGGCGAAACCCTCCATGTGAACGGCGGCATGTACATGCCGTAAGCATGTGGCGCATGGATCGCGCCGCAAGTGGTTGATCTGAAAGACGTTTTGCAGCCATGCAAGGCGTCGCCGGTTTCCACTACACTATCCCACGGTCATCCATCTTCGGATGACGTCATTTTTGAACCACTACTCCATCTGGAGCGATATCCAATGAGCACCATCGAAGAACGCGTCAAGAAAATCGTCGTCGAACAGCTTGGCGTCAAGGAAGAAGAAGTCACCAACAGCGCATCGTTCGTCGATGACCTGGGCGCTGACTCGCTGGACACCGTTGAACTGGTGATGGCGCTGGAAGAAGAGTTCGAGTGCGAAATCCCGGACGAAGAAGCCGAGAAGATCAGCACCGTCCAGGCGGCGATCGACTACATCAACGCCCACGTCAAGGCTTGATGTCAGGCGGCTTGCGCGCGGTTGTGGCCTACGCCGCGACCGCGTGCGGCAAACCCATGGGGCCGCGCTTGCGGCCCTGTGCATTTGAGCGTTACACCGCGTCATACCCGCAACACCCGGGTCAGGAGAATCTGCAATGAAGCGTCGCGTCGTCGTTACCGGCATGGGCATGGTCTCGCCGTTGGGCAATGATATGGCCACCAGTTGGAAGGGCATCACCGAAGGCCGTTCCGGCATCGGTCCGCTGACCAACGTTTCGCAATCCTACCTGGACCGTTTCACCACCAAGATCGCAGGTGAGGTCAAGGACTTCGACATCACCGCCGACAACGCACAGTTCGGCAAATTCCGGGTCAGTGGCAAGGATGCCAAGAAGATGGACCCGTTCATCCATTACGGCCTCGGTGCCTCGTTCATGGCCCTGCACGACTCGGGCCTGGAGATCACCGACGGCAACGCCGAACGCATTGGCGCCATCGTGGGCGCCGGCATCGGCGGCCTGCTCGGCATCGAAGAGCAGACCATCGAGTTCCACGAGGGCAAGAAGATCTCGCCCTTCTACGTGCCCAAGACCATCATCAACATGCTCCCGGGCCAGCTGAGCATCATCACCGGCCTGAAGGGTCCGTCGTTCTCGGCGGTGTCGGCCTGCGCCACGTCCAACCATTCCATCGGCACGGCCATGCGCATGATCCAGTACGGCGATGCGGACGTGATGGTGGTGGGCGGTGCCGAACGTGGCTCCTCGCCGACCGCGCTGGGCGGCTTCTGCGCCATGAAAGCCATGTCCACCCGCAACGACGCGCCGGCCGAAGCCTCGCGCCCGTGGGACAAGGACCGCGACGGCTTCGTGCTGGGCGACGGTGCCGGCATCCTGATCCTGGAGGAGTACGAGCACGCCAAGGCCCGTGGCGCGAAGATCTATTGCGAACTGGCCGGCTTCGGTGCCAGCTCCGATGCGTACCACATGACCGCGCCGAGCGAGAACGGCGAGGGCGCCGCGCGCTGCATGACCATGGCCCTGAAGGACGCCGGCGTGAGCCCGGACCAGGTTGGTTACCTCAACGCGCATGGCACCTCGACTCCGCTGGGCGATCTTGGCGAGACCATGGCGATGAAGACCGCCTTCGGCGAGCACGCCTACACGATGATGGTCAGCTCGACCAAGTCGATGACCGGCCACCTGCTCGGCGCGGCCGGCGGCGTGGAAGCCATCTTCTCGGTGCTGGCGCTGCGCGACAACGTGATCCCGCCCACCATCAACCTGCACCAGCCGGGCGAAGGTTGCGACCTGGACTACGTGCCCAATGAAGCTCGCCAGGCCAAGGTGGACGTGGTGATGTCCAACGGCTTCGGCTTCGGTGGCACCAACGGCACGCTGGTGTTCAAGCGGATCTGATTCCACCCCTGCCGCCAGCGCACCCGGGCCGCCTTCTTGGCGGCCTTGGTGTATCTGGCCCGCGTACAGCCGGTGTCCTGCCATGCTCCTGATCCATCCCTTGCCCGCCACCACCGACCTGCTTGCGCTGCAGCGGGTGGGTCCTGCCCGTTACCCCCTGTTGATGGAATCCACCGCCTCAGGCACCGCGCAGGGCCGCTGGGATCTGCTGCTGATGGGCAACGGCCAGGCGCTGGCGCTGCACGCCGATGGCGTGGTCCGCGATGCCGACGGCCGCGCCCATGCGGGCCGCTTCCTGGACGTGCTGGACGCGCACTGGGCTGCGCTGCGGCTGCCGCGCGAAGAGACCCTGCTGCCGTTCCGCGGGGGGTGGGCGCTGATGCTCGATTACGAGCTGGCCGGGCAGATCGAAACCGTGCTGCAGTTGCCGGGGCGTGCCGACGGCCTGCCCGCCGCGCTGGCGCTGCGCTGCCCGGCAGCGGTGCTGCACGACCGGGTGCTGGGGCAGTACCACGCCGTGTGCGAAACCGACCACGCCGAGCTGCTGCCGGTGCTGCTGGCCGATCTGGATGCCGCCGCCGCGCTGCCGTCGCTGCCGGCCTGGCAGGCACCGACCGAGGTGGGCGAGGATGCGCCGACACGCTTCACCGCGGGCGTGGCCAGGGTGATCGATTACCTGCGCGCCGGTGACGTGTTCCAGGTGAACCTGTCGCGGCGCTGGCAGGCACGCTTTGGCCAGACGCTGTCGCCGCAGGCGCTGTACGCGCAGTTGCGGGTGGCCAACCCGGCCCCGTTCGCCGGGCTGTTCATGGCGCAGGGCAGGGCGGTGGTGAGTTCCTCGCCGGAGCGGCTGGTCTCGGTGCATGGGGATGACGTGCAGACCCGCCCCATCGCCGGCACCCGGCCGCGCTTCGCCGGCGACGATGATGCCGCGCGCATCCGGGAGCTGGTGGGCCACCCCAAGGAGCGCGCCGAGCATGTGATGCTGATCGACCTGGAGCGCAACGACCTGGGCCGCATCTGCACGCCCGGCAGCGTCGAGGTCGACGAGCTGATGACCGTGGAAAGCTACGCCCACGTCCACCACATCGTCAGCAACGTGCGCGGCCGCCTGCGCGCAGGGGTGAGCCCCGGCCAGGTGATCGCCGCGACCTTCCCCGGCGGCACCATCACCGGCTGCCCCAAGGTGCGCTGCATGCAGATCATCGCCGAGCTGGAGCAGACCGCACGCGGTGCCTACACCGGTGCGTTCGGCTGGCTCAACCGCGATGGCGACCTGGACCTGAACATCCTGATCCGCACCGCCGAGGTGGCCGCCGATGGCGCCAGCTTCCGCACCGGCGCCGGCATCGTGGTCGATTCGGACCCGGACAAGGAGCTGGACGAAACCCGGGCCAAGGCGCGCGGCCTGATGCGTGCGCTGGGCCGGCATGACTGAACCGTTTGGCCGTGTGCAGCAGCCGCGCGGTATGCTGCGCGGCGGCGAAAACCATTCGAGGTGACCATGGCGGGTGCGAAACGGGGATGTCTGGCCGTGCTGGCGGTGCTGCTGTTGGGCGCGCTGCTGCTGGCTGCGGCCGGCGCGTGGTTCTGGCACAGCCAGAGCGGCTTTGCCGATGCGCCATTGACCCCGGACCAGCCCAGCATGGTGATCGCCTCCGGTGATGGCCTGAACACGGTGCTCGGCAAGCTGCGCGCGGCCGGCGTGGACGAAGGCAGCGACACCCAGTGGCAGCTGCTGGCGCGCCAGCTGGACGCGGCCGGCAAACTCAAGGTGGGCGAGTACGCGCTGGATGCCAGCCTGACCCCGCGCGCGCTGTTGCTGCGCATGCGCCAGGGCCGCGTGCTGCAGCACCGGGTGACGATCGTCGAAGGCTGGAACATCCGCCAGCTGCGTGCCGCACTCAAGCGCGCCGACCCGCTGGTGCACACCACCGATACCCTGGATGACGCGGCGCTGATGAAGGCGATCGGCTTCCCCGGCGAGCATCCGGAAGGCCGCTTCCTGCCCGAGACCTACGTCTACCAGCGCGGCGACAGCGACGTGGACGTGCTCAAGCGCGCGCACGCGGCGATGGAGAAGGAACTCACCGCGGCCTGGGACAGCCGTGCCGACGACCTGCCGTTGAATTCGCCCTACGAACTGCTGACCCTGGCCTCGATCATCGAGAAGGAAACCGCGCTGCCCAGCGAGCGCCCGCAGATCGCCGGGGTGTTCACCCGGCGGCTGAAGATCGGCATGCGCCTGCAGACCGACCCCACCGTGATCTACGGCATCGGCAGCAGCTACGACGGCAACATCCGCAAGCGCGACCTGACCACCGATACGCCGTACAACACTTACACCCGCGCCGGCCTGACCCCGACCCCGATCGCCATGCCCGGTCGCGACGCGCTGCACGCCGCCGCGCAACCGGCAGCCGGCGACGCGCTGTATTTCGTGGCCGTGGGCGATGGCAGCGGCGCGCACGTGTTTTCGGCCAACTACACCGAGCACAACGCCGCGGTGGCCCGCTACCTGCAGCAGCTGCGCCAGCAGCGCAGCCAGGCGGCGCCGCAGTGACCGCCGCGCTGCGTCGCCACCCGCGCCTGGTGAGCCTGGAAGGCGGCGAGGGCGCCGGCAAGACCACCGCCATCAACGCCCTGCGCGATGCGCTGCAGGCGCGTGGTCTGGAGGTCGTGCTGACCCGTGAGCCGGGCGGCACGCCGCTGGCCGAGCGGATCCGCGCGCTGCTGCTCACCCCGGATGCGGAGATTGCCGCCGAGCCGTTGTCGGCCGAGGCCGAGCTGCTGCTGGTATTTGCCGCGCGCGCCCAGCACGTGCGCCAGGTGATCGAGCCGGCCCTGCGCCGCGGCTGCTACGTGATCAGTGACCGCTTTACCGACTCCAGCTATGCCTACCAGGGCGGCGGACGCGGCCTGGACCCGGCCTGGATCGCCGACCTGGAGCGCCGCGCGGTCGGCGTGCTGCCGGGGCTGACCCTGCTGCTGGACGTGGACGTGGCAGTGGGCCGGGCCCGCGCCAACGGCCGCGACCTGTGGCCGGACCGCATCGAGAGCGAGCAGGACGATTTCTTCCAGCGGGTACGCGCGGTGTTCCGCCAGCGCGCCGCAGCCGACCCGGCCCGTTATCGCCTGATCGATGCCGGCCAGGACCAGGTGGGCGTGGCCGGGGCCGTGGTGGCCGCGGTGGACGCGTGGCTGGCGCAGGAGAGCTGAGATGAGCGAGACCTTTTCCCCCTGGCAGCAACGCGCCTTCGACCAGACCGTGGCGGCGCTGGACGCCGACCGGCTGGGCCACGGCCTGCTGATCTGCGGCCCGGCCGGGCTGGGCAAGCGCGCGGTGGCCCTGCGCATGGCCCGGCACATCCTGTGCCGTGGCGAGCCGGCCCAGGCCCAGCGCAGCGCGCAGCTGATCGCCGCCGGGACCCATCCGGACCTGCAGCTGATCTCGTTCATCCCCAACAAGTCCGGCGACAAGCTGCGCACCGAGATCGTGATCGAGCAGGTCCGCGAGATTTCCCAGAAGCTGGCGCTCACCCCGCAGTACGGCGTGGCCCAGGTGGTCATCGTGGACCCGGCCGACGCGATCAACCGCGCCGCCTGCAACGCCCTGCTCAAGACCCTGGAAGAACCGCAGCCGGGCCGTTACCTGTGGCTGATCAGCAGCGACCCGGCACGCCTGCCGGCGACCGTGCGCAGCCGCTGCCAGCGGCTGGAGTTCAAGCTGCCGCCGCGCGAGGAAGCACTGGCCTGGCTGCAGGCCCAGGGCCACAGCGAAGCCAGCGCCCGCGAGGCGCTGGATGCCGCGCGGGGCCACCCGGGGCTGGCCGATGAATGGCTGCGCGAAGACGGCCTGACCCTGCGTCGGCAGGTGGCCACCGACCTGGAAGCGCTGGTGGCCGGGCGCGCCGGAGCGGTGGAGCTGGCCCAGCGCTGGGCTGGCGATGAGCACGCCGCGCTGCGCCTGCGCCACGCCGCCGACCTGGCGCTGGCCCAGGCCACCGGCGGTGGCTTGACCGATCCGGAGCGATTGAACAAGCTGGCGGCGTGGTTCGACGCCGCCAACCGTACCCGCGATCTGCTGCGCACCACCGTGCGCGCCGACCTTGCGGTGGTGGAATTGTTGTTGGCCTGGAACAAGGTCAACGAGCGGCAAGCAAAGGGGAATAGAGCATGAGTGCCACCAACGCCCGCCAGGGCATCCTGTCGCTGGCGGTCAAGGACAAGGCCGCGCTGTACAGCGCGTACATGCCGTTCGTGAAGAACGGTGGGGTCTTCGTGCCCACGCCCAAGCGTTACTTCCTGGGCGACGAGGTGTTCCTGCTGCTGACCCTGCCCGATTCCAGCGAGCGCCTGCCGGTGGCCGGCAAGGTGATCTGGGTGACCCCGGCCGGGGCGCAGGGCAACCGCGCGGCGGGCATCGGCGTGCAGCTGGCTGAAGGCGCGGAAGGCGAGAACGTGCGCAACAAAATCGAGACGCTGCTGGCCGGCATCCTGAGCGCGGACAAGCCCACGCACACGATGTGAAGAAATTTACGGAAAACCGTTGACGCGAAAAATTGCCGCCCTATAATGAGCGGCTCAGCAGCATCGGGCGGTTAGCTCAGCGGTAGAGCATTGCCTTCACACGGCAAGGGTCACAAGTTCGAACCTTGTACCGCCCACCAGATAAGTTCCTGATTTATCAGGAATAATAAAAAGCCGGCCATGCGCCGGCTTTTTTCATAAGTGCAGGGTAAGTGCACGCGTGATCACACGCGTAGCCAACGAGTTGAACGGCCGGAAGCTGCCTTCCAAAAAGTGTGACGAAGTTCTAACAAAGCCGTCACACCTAAAAATTCTTTCATGGTATTGTCCGCTCGAACAAAAGGCTGCTAGACGGGTGATATGTAAGAGGGGCACGTCCCCCACCTGTCTAGTGGCCAATTTTTTCCCCGGAGGTCATGGATGTCCCTCTGCTACGCGGTACTACTCGATGCTGGATTCCTTAAGTATCAGTTGGGCAGGCCTGGTCATCCGATCGAGGCGTCTGATATCGAGCAGTTCATTGAGCGTCTGAAGGTCCGCCCTGAGCTTTCGGGAATGCGGCTTCACCGAATCTACTTCTACGATTCCAAGCCCCTCGAAGGGGGAGCAGAAAACCCTCTAGATGGCGCGACCATCGATTTCGGCTCTAGTGATACCGCGTCCCGCAATCGGAGCCTGCACGCGCACGTTGCGCGTCTGCCCTTCTTTAGCATGCGCTACGGCGAGCTTTCAATGGAAGGGTGGGGCCTGAAAAAGCGTTTCCTAGCGAAACATGCCGGTGAAGGAACGGTATCCGTTGGTGCCGCCGATCTCCGCCCAGTTGTTAAGCAGAAGGGCGTGGACATGAGGATCGGATTAGATATCGCCAGCCTCACCCTAAAGAAGCACGTTTCAATGATCGTGCTGGCAACCGGGGATAGCGACTTTGTACCTGCCATGAAGTTTGCACGCCGCGAAGGTGCGCAGGTCATGTTGATCGTCCAGCGAAAGGGGATCAAGGAACCGCTTCGAGAACATGCTGACATCGTGATCGACGATCTGTAGGCCAACGTGAGTTGGGGACAGGGTGGCACAGCTCTCATTAGCCCGAAAGTTTGATGCGAATGGGTGCGTTATGAAGAACATAGATGAATACCTGAACTCCTACTTGGAGGGAAGTTCAGATCCTGGCACTGCGGTCATGTTGATTGGTCACTGGGGCTCTGGAAAGACTCACTACATACAAGGCTACTTCCGTCGTCGTGCTGAACTGCGCGCGCGGTCAGATGCTCTGCCAGCGTCGATTGATCAAAAATGGTGGCGCCGGCCTTTTACAAAAAGTGGCTCCCATGAGAGTCCGACGGCGGCGTTGCCTACCGAGCACCTTTACGCTAGTTTTTTTGGTGCTGAGAACTCTGCAGCGATTTCTGACCAGTTTCTTTCCCAGCTGTATCCAGTCCTAAATTCCACACTCGGAAAGGTACTGGGAGCGGCTGCAATGCGCGTGTCAAACATAACGATCCAGCTTGCTACGGCTGGTGCGGTAGCTGACGCGGCGCGCGACGAAGATGCGAAGGCAGTTACACGATGGCTTAGCAATCCCAAGGGACGCGTACTTGTCTTCGATGACCTCGAGCGCGCCGGTATGCCGATCGAGGCGTGCCTTGCGATCATCAATAGCTATGTAGAGCGTGACGGTCTCAAGGTCATCGTACTGGCCAATGAGGCAGAAATTAAGTCCGATAGCGCCTATGCCCGCTGGAAAGAAAAGGCAATAGGAAAGACGGTTCAAATCATCTCCGACCCCGGGGACGTGTTGGACTCTCTGTTCTTGGAGCTTAACGAGGGACCTGTAAAGAAGGCTGTGCGAGATGGTCGTGACGCCTTGCTTGCTGTCATGGGTGTGTCCAGCGTCGTTAACTACCGCAGCGTTCGTATCCTAGTATTTGATGTGCAGCGACTTCTGAGAATGCTCGATCCACGGCTCAGTGATTCACAGGAGGGCGTGCTGGCGCTGATGAAGTTCTCCATCGCTATTGGGGGGGAACTCCGCGCGGGGAGGCTTCAGCCTGAGGATGTAGAGGTTGTGCAGGAATCTTTTGCGATTCAAGTCAAAGACAAAAGCAAAAGAACCCCTCGGGACATCTACATCTTGGATCTTCAGGAGAGGTTCGCATCGGTGCTTGCACTGGACTCGATTGTCCCTGCACCGGAACTCATCTCATTTTGGCGCGTTGGCTCTCTCGACGTCGAGCTCGCAAACGCAGCCATCCTTCGGAGTGCGTCAGTGGTTGGCGTTCAGGCGCAGCCGGCATGGCAGAGGTTGTGGGAGCTGCGACGGTTGTCAATTGGCCGATACAACGAAGCACGGGCAGCCCTATTGGCGTCCTTGGATCAAAGGGCGTTGGTGGTTCAGGGCGAAATTCTCCATGTGGTCGGTATTGCATTGACACTTGAGGATTTCGGTGTGGGCATCTTTCCTGAGTTCAAGGAGGTCAACCTTTGGGTCAAACAGTATGCTTCGGACCCAATCGTTTTTGATCGGCTTGAACGCAGTGTGGGCTGGCTCGATGGCGGCGATGCGTACGCTGGACTTGGCTTCCACAATCGTCGAGATCCTCGATTCATCAGGGCATTTGAGGTGTTGGAGGAACTGGTGGAGCAAGCCGAGCAGAAGCGGCTTTTGGCAAGCGTCCCCCAGTTCTTGCTGCAGATTCGCAGCAGAGACTACTCAAACGTCTACTCATTCGGCTCCCCCGGAAGCGCTGAGGGGAAAGCGTGGCTTCACCTCGTATCCTCGGACGTGATGGCTGACTTGGTTCTGCATGATGGGGCGATACAATCGCCGCTCTTTTCGCTTTTGATTAAACGCTATTCCGACGACTCGCTCGCGAAGTTTCGCGTTGAATGGAGGTCGCTGCGTTTATTGCGAGAGACCCTGCGTCAGCAGATTCGTGAGCTGCCAGAGCCATTCCGCGCCATTGCGACCGAAACTTTAAGCGACGCTTCCAGTACGGTTAGAGAGGAATTAGCACGAGTAATCGAGTTTACTCGGCAGCACGAAAACAGGGTGTCGCGGCGCAAGGTAGCAACCTGAGGTTTGAATGGAAGTCGCGTTTGCCCTTGGGATGCTTGCGGTGCTCGTGAAGAGTGTCCTCGCTGGCTCCTTAGCGTATGCCGCCTGCCTTGGCGCACTCCACGCGCTGGTTTGCTTCACAATCGATCGCCTGACTGCGCGCGCCTCGGCAGGCTGTCCGGACCCGGCGCAAGGCGGCAGTAGAAAAGCGATTCTCCTCAACTGACGGCGTACAAGGCAGGGGAGCGCACGTATAGGGCGGAGGTCCGCCCAACGCTCGGCGCACCCTAGGGCGCCAGGTCACAGCGTTTTCGCTTCGCTGCCCTGGCTGCCGGTGTTGTTGTGGACACCGCCGGCTGGTCCGATGCCAACGCCCTGCGGCGGTCTTACTCGATCGCTGGCGCGCGCACGCCCTGCAGCACAGCGAACGCCTTGGCGTACATGGCTGCCACGTCCAAGCGGGTATGACAGATGAACCCGACCTCGCCCGTTTCGGCATACAGCTCGTTGAGCAGCTGCACCGAGATGCCTTCGCGCATGAAGAGGGTGAACAGCGAGAAATCGCCGATGAAAATTTCGGCCGTGTCGTCCGCCGTGCCCAGTTCAATGTTGGTCGGCAGCTGGGAAGTGGTGGCCAAGCGCCAGCCTTCCAGGGCGGTGGGCCGGCGCAGCGGCTGGCCCGTGGTATCGGCGAACAGCGCGATCGTCTCTTCCTCGCGCGGGCTCATGATTGCTGCGGTCGGGGCCGGCGCGTTCGCTTCCTTGATGAGGCGCGTGGCATTGATGAAGCGAGCCCAGTTCTTCAGCTCAGCGCCGTTCGCACCGGCCGGTAGCTTGTGGATGCCCTCAATGTTCCGCAGGCCACGGATCTCCGGATCGTCGCCGCTGCCGAGCAAGCTGGCGCGGTCGATTGCTACCGCAAAGGCTTGGGCGATCGCGGTACGCAATGCGGGTTCGATGTTCGGAGAGTCCATCAGCAGTTCGCGGCTGATCTTGAACCGGAAGGCCAAGCTGCGCGGGGTGACCTCGATGGACCGGAACGCCGGTTCGGACTCGGCGACCTGGCCGTGTTCCTTGCGCCAGCTGGCGGTCGGGATCGCCGCGGTCGCTGCGATGCTGAACGACTTAGCGGGAGTGTCGAGGACAGCGACGTTCATGCCGGCGGTGAGCAGCGCAGAGGCAGGCACCAGGGCGTTAAGGATCCCGGGTAGCAGCACGGTGGGGACGGTGTAGCCGCCTGCAGTGTTGGTGCCCACGCTGAGCGTGTTGCGGACGCCCTCGCTGGTCCGCATGTTGGCGATGCCACGGAAGAAGTCCGTCAGCGAAGCGCCATTGTCTTCGTCCAAGCTGTTCTGGCTTCGGCTGCGATCCACGGTGCCCAGCTTCCCGGCAATCGCTGCGGCGCTCCCCAGGTCTGCGCTGTTGAGCAGCGTGCCCACCTGGTTGCCTTCTTGATCGAACAGCGCAGATTCGCGCGAGGCGTTGGAGATTCCGGACATGTGCGCCTCTGCTGCATCGTTGAGGTCCAGCGAGTTGCTGATGATTGTGATTTCCGCGTTGATCGCCTCCAGCGACCTCACCACATCCTCAGTGAGGTTTTCTGGCTTCGCCTTCGCGTGCGCCATCAGCGCATTGGACGCCCGGCGAAGTTCCGCGCGCCGGGTCAACTGCTCTGATTTCGGCAACTGGCTCGCGTCAACGTCGGCACCTTCGGTCAGGTTGAATCCGATCTTCCCCAGCTCAGCCTTGAGGGTGAGCTGGGCATTGTTGTTGTTGATGGTGGCCCGCAGTGCGTGCAGGTCCTTGGAATGCGTAGTGTTCGGCATGTTTGCTCTCAAGTGACGACCCGGAAAACGCAAAAGCGCGCCCGAATCAGTGGTGGCTGATTTCAGAGCGCGCTTTGGCGTGGCCTTGGCCGCAACATCGGTCCGGTGTCAGTTTTGCCCGTGGGGCTATCTGTCTTGGACGCGCTCAGTTTATCGCTGTCGGCTGTTGCCGGAAGTGGTTTCGTTACGTTGGATGCAGCGCGCGGCGAATTCGATGCGCTTTCTGTCTGCACGTTGCGGAGCAGTAACGGCGTGGCCGTCCCGTCACCTGGTTCCGGATCGCGGCGCCGCAGACCTCGCACTGAAATTCAAATTCTGTGGAAGCGCGAGGAAAAGAGGGGGCGCGTATCGAGCCGGAAGGATGTTGAACTTTGAGCCTCCCCCTACCGTCGTTCGGCATCGGAGTCGCTCGGGGAAGGGCTGGTAGTGCACCGTGCTATCAGCGGCAAGAAGGGTCTCTCCGGAGTTGATGGGCTTTGGGCATCGATGAATGGGGTGTTCGACGCACCGGGCGTAATGTCTGCCGGCCAGGGCATTCCTGGCTTACCCAAGGAGAGGTGTATGGGACTTCTAGACCCTGAAGTGGAGGTCAAGGAAGTGACTTGGATCAGGAAGCCGGACCGGGAGGATCGGTACTCCCGTATCGAAGCGGTTGGCGGTGGCACGATTCTGGGTGGGTGGGAGATGAGTCTTGATGAAGCCATCAATCGCATTAGAGGTAAGACTCTCAAGCTGTACACACAGGTGAGAGGACATCGGCAGAACGTCATCGTTGTCACGCAGCTTGTTGGACTGCCGTACCTGCGCACTGAACCTGACGGTGATACCCCTGACAATCTGCTGAAGTTGCCTCCGCGCCCCTGGTAGTTGCGCAAAAATGTGCTGCGAAGCTGGCGGCCGCGAATTGGCCGCCAGCGTCTTCCCTGGACAGCACCTTTTCCATGCGTCGGCCGAGACAGCACGGCGCTGAGCTGCATGTGACGCATCCGGTGCAGCGCGCGCAGGGGGTGCGCCCCGTGCAACAGCGGAAGAGCAACAGCGCCAAGCGTCCGCTGCGCTCCCGCTTGGTAGATATATATAAAGGGGCACCCTGAGGGGGCCATAAAACGGCCTAAATCGTGGTTTATGGTCCCCTGAGGGGTGCAAAAATCCATTTTCATGCTGCTTTTGGCCCCCTGAAGGGTGCAATGTGGTCCCCTGAGGGGGCCTCAGATTGCGTTTCGCTTTGGCCCCCTGAGGGGACTACAGATCGCGTTTTGCGCCAGTCGTTGCGTGGCGGTCCCGGTAGCAGTTCAAGTGACTTCCCCGGGCAGGTGTCGATCCCGTACCACGTCAACGCGTAGAGGTTGCAGATCTTCCTGTTGCCGTGTCGGGTCTGGACGATGAAGCCGGCTTCCTCCAGTTGGCCAAGCAGTTTGCCGAGCTTGCTGGTGGCACACACACCGGCCTCCGTAACCATGGCCTTGGTCGCGCTCAGGTCGCCGTTGTTGCGGCCGTTGTACTGCGCGGCCAGGAACATCAACATCTTGAGCGCGCCACCACCCAGCGCATAGAACGCGGGCGACTTGATCATGGGATGCGGCAGCCGAACGAACGTGTCGCTAGATCTCCGGCCCGTGTGCTTGGGCCGGTTCCGCTCGGGTATCCGCGAGGCCATGCTCAGGCCTCCGGTGTTGAGTTCAAGGCAGTCGAGAACAGGGACTCTGCATCCCTGGCCGACTGTAGGTAGCCCTCGAACTCCTCCACGCGCGCCGCAGCGATCCGCTGCAACCGGAACAGCTCAACCCTGCCGGCCGGGTCTGCGGCCAGCTCCCGCAGTCGTGCGGGGCTGGTGGAAGCCACCATGTGTCGCAGGAGCGCTTCGGCATTCGGGCTGACGCGCAGCCTGGGCGCTGCTGCCTTTTTCTTGGAGCGGCGGCCAATCATGGCTTGCCTCCTGCCGGCAGCGATGGGGCGCGCTCCATAGCGGCGTAGATGCGTTCTGCCAGAGTGTCGAGGCGCATTTGCTCGTTTGGCGTCAGCAGGGGGATACGCACGATCCGGGCGGCTGGGAACGGAATGATGAGGGCGCTCATGCGCGCCCCCGAGTGCGCAGGCGTTCCATCGAATCGATGGCCGCATATAGGATCAGCTGCACCGCCTCGTGCATCGATTCGATCTCGCTAGAACCCAGCCCATCATGGAAGAGCTCTTCAGGGGCGCAGGCCTCCAGCAAGCGTCCACGATGGTCCCTAAGCAGGATCCCCTGCAGCCCTTGAGCGGCGTGCAGCGCGCGATCAACTCCCTCCAGACGGTAGTGATCGCTGTGCCCGCTCTGCCTCCACTCTTCCCTGAGCCAGTCATAGCGGCCATCGGCCGGGACGCGGGTGTCAGGCTTTTCTGAATGCTCATCAGGTGTTTGCCCGATGGATTTCGGGCGCTGTTGCTGTACATTGCTCTGCATGGTCTCGTTCCTTGCAAGGGGTCGATGGCTTCCACGGCTCGTTCCGGCTGCAACCGGACGAGCCGTTTTCATTTCAAGCGCGGGCAACATCTCTTCGCCCCTCGGTAGAGGCCTTCTCCATGGCCTGCTGGCATTCCACCAAGGCCGCGTGGCTACACAGCCGCCGCTTCCCATCTTTGTAGGTACGCAGCAGGCCGCCGCCGATGAGCTGATATCCCCTGGTGCGTGACACTCCGATCTGAGTGAACGCCTCATCGATCGGGTAGGCGAGTTTGGGTTTCGTTGCGTCCTGTGACATAGTTGCGCTCTAGATTAATGGGATCAGTGGGTTTAGTGCTCACAAACCCACTGAACTTCATTAGACACACCGGGATACTCCATGTCAACGGTTAAGAAGAAGGGCGGCCGCCCGCCGCGCGCGCCAGGCGAGAAGCTGCAGCGCATCAATTTGACGCTCCGGCCGAGCCTTCTGTTTGGGCTGGAAGTCGTCGCGCGCGATCGCCGAACGTCGCTGAGCCAAGCGGCGGAATACCTGATCGAGCAGCAGTTGCGCAGTTACCAGGTGGAAGGTGCTCCCGCGATGGGACTTCTCGACGCTGCGGCCGATGTGATGAGGGACAACTTGGCGAGGGGCAATCCACTCGTTGCGAAGCAGCCTAAGGACGCCGAAGAGGTGACCTCCGTTTTGCTGGCCAGTCCCTCTGGTCGCGCGTTCTTCATGCCTGAATCGCTCCAGTCGCCAAGCGAGCGCTATTTCCGCTACTTCTATGCGCGCTTGCTCTCGCTTGCGAGAGATGGGCTAGGTAGCAGCGACGACCCGGCGCTTCTCACCCCCATGATGGTGGTCATGAGCGCGCTGGCGAGGCCTGACTTGCTCGACCAGCTGTATGCGTCCGCTCAGGACGCGGAGCAGAAAGGCATCACCGTGGATGAAGCCGCAGCCACCATGTACGAGTCGATCAAGGCGACGGCCGCGACGGCCTAGAGAAACTGCACCTGCGCCAGCTTGTCGCGCGCAGCGCCCTGCACCAGGTGTCCGTAGTGCTTCTCGATCATCGCCAGTGACGTGCCGGCTAGCTTCGCCACGGTGAGCAGGTCCATGCCGCCCACGATGGCATCGGTGATCCAGCAATGGCGCAGGGTGTAGAGCGTGACGCCGGCAGGCAGCCCAGCGCGCGCTGCGGCCTCCCTAACCGGATCGCTCCATGCATCAGCCGTCCACGCCTTGCCGCCGTCCTGAGTGAACAGGTGCGCCTTGGGTAGCTTGCCCTTGGCAAGACGGTCGAACACCGCCACGGCAGAAGGGGAGAGCGGTATCTTCCGGTCGTGGTCCTTGCTCCGAAATCGCACGCTCGCCGTGCGTCCGTCATAGTCCACCCGCAGGCAGATGGCAGGATCTCCCGGCCTGCAGCCGGTCAGCGCAACGCACTCGATAAGGTCGCGCACCGGCCCCACAGCGGCATCCAACAGCGCGCGGCGCTGTTCCCTCTCCAAGTACAACCCTCGGCGCTGGCTGGCGTCCTTGAGCGGCTTTACGGCGTTCCATTCGAAAGCGACATCAGGCGATGCCTTGCGGCGGGCCACCGCGTGATTCAGGGCGGCCACCAGCACGGTGCGCATCCGGTTGACGCTGGACTTGGCCAGCGGCTTTGCCACCGGCGGCCGGCCTCGCTTAACCGGAAGGGCAGGGAGGTCGCCTCGCTCAACGCGATCGCGCCAGGCCTCGATGTGATCCTGGTGCAGGTCGGTCAATCGCACCTTGCCAAGCTTGTCGGCGTACAGACACCTTTCGAAGCGCCGGTCGGCGTCCGCCGCGGCGGTGTCCCTGCCATCCTTCTTGAGGGTGGCCACGTAGTCGCGGCAGGCGTCGGCTACAGTGGTGTCTGCCTTGGGCCTAGTCACCGCCACGGGCGCGCCGTGTTGGGAAGCCTCGGAGAGCGCCGCCAGCGCGGCAGCGCGCGCGCCCGCTAAGGTCATCACGGGATGCTTGCCTATGGTCCGCCTCTTCCCGCGCCCCCAGGTGACGATGTACGACTTGACCCCGGACGGCTGCACCCGCAGCAGCAAGCCCTTCATATCGGCGTCGCTTATCTCGTAGGGCTTCTCGGCCGGCTTGGCCAGCTCCACGGCGCGGATCGTCAGCTTGGTTCCCATGTGTCCGTAAGTGCGTGGTAAGTGCAAATTGCAGTGTGCGGCGAAATCCAGCCGGACGCAATGACACTGGAAAACAAGGGCCTCTTGGCAGTTCCCTTGAGGCGCAAGGCCCTATCTCGTCCTTCACACGGCAAGGGTCGCAGGTTCGAACCCTGCACCGCCCACCACGCTGCAACATGAAGAAGCCGGCCCTTGGGTCGGCTTTTTTGTTGCCTGCCGTTGCCCGAGCGGGTTCGGGCGGGCTGCCCTGTATGTACGGCTCACCCGGCCGCCGCCCGCCGCCACGCCGGCTTGTTGCCCCCTTTCTGCCCGCATTAAGATCGATGCGGACGGGCCGGTCGCGCCCTTGGCTGACAGGATGTTGGGCATTGCATGAAATGGCGTGAACCCTGGGACGTATCGCTCCGGCACCAGGCGCGATTCGATCCGCTGGGCGAACCGGTACGCAAGACCTTCCTCGGGCTGTTGGGCGTGTTTGCTGCGGTGTTCATCATGGGCAGCTTGGGCAAGGATGCGGCCGGGTGGCGGGAGAACCTGACGACGGTGTCGTGGATCGTTCCGGTGTTCTCCGCCGTGCTGGCCCTGTTCGTGCGGCTGGTGACCTGGCTGAGCCCACGCAAAATCGACTGTGCACCCAACGGCATCGTCGTGCTCAAAGCCGAAGACCTGTTGCTGTTTCCCTGGGGCGCCATCGGCAGCCATCGCTTCACGACGGTCGAGGGCGATGCGGCGTTGGAGATCACCACGCTCCCTGGCGAAGTGATTGCCTTGTTCCTGCCGTCAACGGTCAGCCGCGCCGCCATCGAGCGCGAGCTGGCCCAGCACATGCGCACGCTGGCCGCGCGCGCCTAGCAGCCGGCGCGGGCCGCGCAGGCCGCGCGTTGCCGATTTTGTGGATGCCCGTGGTCAGGGCCGGGCTATCGTGTCCATCCGGCCATCTCCGCCGCCTTCCTGACACAGCACCAGGAGCACCGCATGGACCCCGACGCAACCGATCCCGCCCTGGGCACCCCCGCCGATTACAGCGATGCGCTGTACCCGGTCTACTTCGAAGTGGGCGAGTGGCAGCATGTGGCACGTGATGCGCTCGTCGCCTTCCTGGTCCAGCGCAGCGAGGATCATCCTGCGTTCGCGTTTGAACCGGCGGCGTTGCGCTGCAGCGCGCACGGCTATGAGGTGGACCTGCCGATGCAGTTGATCCCCGAGGTCGTGCGCGCGCTCGCCGAGCACAACGTGGCCGTCTACCAGGTGGTGCGGCTTGCGCGGGCATGACGTCGACCGGCTATGCTCGGCGCATGGCAGGGAAGCTACGGGGACGGGCATGGAAACGCGTATCAAGCGAGGGGTCTGGCTGGTGCCACTCCTGCTGCTGGTCCCGCTGCCGGCGCTGGCCCGCGATTTCCCCGGCATGCTGACCGTGTTCGTCGGCTTGCCGCTGCTGGTGGTGGCCGCCGCACTGCTGGCATTGCTGCTGTGCTTCCGGCGGCACCGCTGGACGCGGGTGGTGGGGGGCTTGATCGGCGTGCCCGTGCTGCTCACCGGCCTGTATGTGGCCGGCGTGGATACCTGGCGCTTCTGGCCCGATCCGGACAGTTCCGAGCTGGGCTTCCGGCTCACGGTCATTCTCGGCTGCGCCGCGCTGTGGGCGTGCGTGGCCGCCATCACCTGGCGGCTGTGGCGCGGCCGCCCGCGCGATACTTCTTCCCCCCATTGACCACGAGGCACGCATGGCAGATCCCTACAACAACACTCCCCGCGCGGGCACCGCGATCCGCCTCGATGACGCGATGGTGACCACCGCCTTTGAACTGCCCGGCTACCGCGTGGTGCGCAGCCTGGGCGTGGTGCGCGGCATCACCGTGCGCTCGCGTTCGATCGTGGGCAACCTGCTGGGCGGGCTGCAGACGATCTTTGGCGGCAACATCACCATCTACACCGAGTTGTGCGAGCAGGCGCGCGAGGAGACCTATCGCGACATGGCCAAGCATGCGCGGATGCTCGGCGCCAACGCGATCATCGGCATGCGCTATGACGCTACCGACGTCATGACCGGGCTGACCGAGGTGCTGTGCTATGGCACGGCCGTGGTGGTCGAGCCGGTACGGGTGTAGCGTGCGATCGCGCATCGCGCTGTTGTACGCCGGCGCACTGGCCGGCCTGCCGCTTCCGGCGCTGGCGTCGGATTTCACCGGCATGCTCACCGGCATGACGCTGCTGCTGTTCGCACTCACGCTGATGCTGCTGCTGCCCTTGCTGCTGTTCCGTCGGCATGCCTGGGTACGGTGGCCGGGTACGTTGCTGGGGGGCGGCGTACTGCTTGTCGGCGCTGGCACCGTGGGCGTGGACACCTGGCGGGTGGTGGCCCGGACCGGCGCGGATGATGCCCTGTCGGTGGGTACCGGCCTGCTGCTGTACCTGCTGCTTTGGCTGGCCATTGCCTACACCACGTACCGCCTTCATCGCATGCCACCGCCAGCGGGGTCGGGCCCGCGCTGACGATACGCGCGACGTATCGCCACAGCACGCAACCGGTATTGGCGGTGCAACCCGTCGCTGCCCGATGCTGTACCGATGACGACATCCAATCAGGTTTCTTTCGCCGGCCAGGTGGGCCTGGTGACCGGCGCGGCCAGCGGGCTGGGGCTGGCCTACAGCCGGCTGCTGGCCCAGCGTGGTGCGCAGGTGGTGATGCACGACGTGGGGGCCGGGCTGGACGGCACGGGCCACGACCCGCAGCGGATTGCCCGCACGGTCGCACTGCTGCGCGAGGGCGGGCGGGGCGTGCATGCGGCACACGGCAGCATCGACACCCGCGCCAACTGCCAGGCCTTGGTCGCCGGCATCCTGCAGCGCCACGGCCGGCTGGATTTCATCATCCACAACGCCGGGTGGGTGGAGTACCAGCCCATCGAGGCACTGGACGATGATCACTTCGACCGGATGATGACGCTCGCCGCCAAAACACCGCTGTGGCTGGCCGAAGCCGCGTGGCCCTCGATGCAGGCCAACCGCCACGGTCGCATCGTGCTCACCACCTCCGACCGTGCGTTGTACCCGCAGTACGTGCAGAAGGGGCTGGCCGCCTATGCCGCAGCCAAGCTGGCGGCGGTGGGCATCGTCAACGTGCTGGCTGCCGAGGGTGCGCCGCATGGCATCGTGGTCAACGCGGTGTCGCCGGTGGCCAAGACCCGCATGTGGGGCGTGGAAGGCGAGCCGGACGAACTGCACCCGGATGCGGTGGCGCCGGGCGTGGCATTCCTGGTGTCCCCGGCGTGCGTGGACGGCGGCTGGATCCTGCGCGCCAGCAACGGCCAGTTCCATGCCACGCGCAGCACCGAGGCCGAGGGTGTGGCCTATCCGCGCGATCTGCGTGCGGTGCGTGCCGGCAGCATCGAAGACATCGCCGGGCAGTGGCCGTCCATTGCACCGACGGTGGCGGAATCGCGCTGACGGCCGCGCTGTGGCGGGACTCTTTACCGGTCCATCGAGGGTGACGGCGCGCGCTTCGCGCTCCAGCGGTGGATGTGCGGCGCGACGCGCTTACAGATAGGCGCGCAGGTGCTGGATAGTGCGGAACACATCGGTGATGGTCTCCAGCGCGTCACCGCGCATCAGGCGGCTGTTGTCCGGGGCGTCGGCACCGCTGGCAAGCAGCACGAACTGGTTGGCGGGGTCCGGCTGGTGGACCAGCCCGTAGAGTGCGCGCCGGTCCAGGTAGCTGTTTTCCGGAGTGCGCGAGGTGCCGCGCTCCGGCACGTTGGCCAGCCGTTCCAAGGTGGGCGGAGTGCGGTCCAGGTAGTCGTAGAACGCCACGACCGGCGCACCGTCGCTGATCTCCAGCACGTAGAGCGCGTGGTAGTGGTCATCCACCTGCATGGACGCAACGTCACCGGCGCGCCAGCGCGTGAGTGATTTCTGCAGGCCGGGGCGTCGCACCGGCATCACCGGTGCGCTTTTGAGCAGGCGGACGATGTCCGGGCTTTTGCGGTAGAAGTGGTCACTCAGTGCCACGGCCTTGTTCATGGCCTTGATCGCGGCAAGCGCCTTGGCCGTCAACGCAGGGGACTGGATGCCCTGTTGATGCAGGGCGGTGGCCAGGGCCAGCGCAGTGGTGTGGCGGTACAGCGGCGTGGCGACCGTGTCATCGCTGTCCAGGATGTGGTGCCAGCGCATCAACAGCGTGTCGACGACGCCCTCACCGATGGTCGCCTGGCTGTGCGCGGCAGGATCGGGACCGGAGCGCGCGCGCCGCACGCAGTGCTTCACGTCGCGTTCGATGGCATCCACAAGATCGCCGCCGGCGAGCTGCTGGAGAATGCTGCGATGGGTGATCGACATGAACGGCTCCGGTCCGTGGAAGGCCGGACAGCATAGCCCGCGCGCTGGACGGCGACGCTGTGCGGTTCAGCGGTACGCACGTAGCCAATGGAGGGTGCGGAACATGTCGCTGACGGTGTACAGCCCGTCGCGGCGAAGCAGGTGGCGGTTGTCCGGCCCTTCGGCGCCGCTGGCGAGCAGAACGAACTGGTTCGCCGGATCCGGTTGGTGGACCAGGCCGTACAGGGCCAGACGATGCAGGTAGTTGTCCTTCGGATCCGGCGAGGTGCCACGCGCCGGTAGCGTGGCCAGCACGTCCAGGGTGGGCGCGACAGGGCCGAGGTAGTCATAGAACTCCACCACCGGTGCGCCCTGGTTGGCGCTCAGCACGTAGAACGCATGGTACTGGCCGTCCACCTGCACCGAGGCGATGTCACCGGCGCGCCATTGGGTGAAGGACTTTTGCATGCCCGGGCGGCGCGCTGGCATCACCGGTTCGCTTTCCAACAGGCTGGCGATCTGCGCGCTCTTGCGGCGGAACTGATCGCTCAAGGCCCCCGCCTCGTTCAAGGCGCTGATCGCCGCGATGGCCTGGGCGGTCAGCGCGGCGGATGCGAACCCCTGCTGGTGCACTGCGGTGGCCAGCGCCAGTGCGGTGGTGTGGCGGTACAGCGGGGTGGCGATGCTGTCGTCGCTGTCCAGGATGCACTGCCAGCGCAGCATCACGGTGGCAATGACCTCCGCACCGATCTCGGCCGGATCACGCGCAGCCTTGTCGGGGGAAAGACGCGCCCATAACGCGCAGCGCTTCACGTCAGATTCGATCGCCTCTACCCGTTCGCCGCCGGCCAGGTGGTTGAGCACGTTGCGGTGGGTGAGGGTCACGGTGGTCGCTCGGTGTGCAGGCCGGACAGTCTAGCGGGTGCGTTTGACCCAGGCGCGCACGGCCAGCGCTACCAGACCGGCAAAGATCAGCCACGACACCACATCGAAGAGGCCATCGCCGAGCAAGGCGCTGACCAGCCCCAGCAGGCTGGCTGCGGCGATCCAGGCCGGGGCGACGAACGGGCTGCGCGGGGCAGACGAGGGCCGGCTCATTCGGCCACTCCGGTACGTGCAGCGCGTTCGATCTCACTCACGCGCGCGTCGGTGTTGCCGCGCTTGAACCACAGGTACAGGCCGCTGATGAGCACGCCAATGGTGAGCAGATCGAGCAGCGCCCACAGGATCTTCAATGGCAGCTTGCCGTAATCACCGAAGTGCAGCGGCTGGCTGAGCAGCAGCACGCTCATGTAGAGCGGCAGCTGCGGCTGCGCGGTGAGCGCGCCGGTCTGTGCGTCGATCAGCACCGGGCGGTACAGGCGTTCGGTGAGTGCGCTGTTGCCCTGCATGAACACGCCATAGTGATGGTCGCCGCTGTAGCCGGTGCCGGGGAAGCTGACGAACGCCGGGCGCATACCCGGTTCCGCAGCGCGCGCGGTGTCCACCGCCGCCTGCAGCGAGGCCAGCGTGGTGGGGCGTGGCTGGCCGGCGTAGCGTGCGGCGAATTCGCCCAGCTGCTCGCCTTGCCACGCCTGTTCGAGCGGCTTGGCGACGGTGTTGATCGCCCCGGTGATACCCACCACCAGCGCCCAGCCCAGGGTGACCACGCCCAGCACGTTGTGCAGGTCCAACCAGGCCAGACGACGGCTGCGCCCGGTGCGCAGGGTGCCGAACGGCTGCTTGCGCATGAACGGGCCGTAGAGCACCAGGCCGGAGATGATCGCCACGGCGAACAGCAGCCCCATCACGCCCATGAACAGCATGCCGGGCAGGCCCAGGAACAGGTCGGTGTGCAGGCGGTACAGGAAGTACATCACCCCTTCGTTGAACTGCGCGGCCGGCAGCACCTCGCCGCTGATCGCATGCAGCAGTGCGGTCTGCATCTGCGGCGGCGGGGTATCAGCGCGGGCACCGGTGTTGACGTACACGGTGGGCGCGTCGGGGTCCCAGCCGACGAACAGCGGCACGTTGCCCGGGTACTGCGCCAGCGCGGTGCGCACCTGTGCATCGAGGTCACGTGCCGGGGCGGGATCGGCGGGGGCATCCACGTGCGGTTCGGCCAGGTGGGCGATCTCTTCGCCAAACACCAGCGGCAGGCCGGTCAGGCACAACAGCAGCAGGAACACGGTGCAGACCAGGCTGGTCCACTTGTGGACGAGGAACCAGGTTTTGAGGGTGGCACGTTGCATGGGGCTGGCGCAGGGCTGGCGGGGATGCGGGCGATGGTACGTGATGCAGCCGGAGCGGTCAGCGCCGCGCGCGTGCAGCAGGCGGCGACGGTGCGGCGCTGAACAGGTGCTCGGCCATGAAGTCGATGAACACCCGCAGGCGCGCGCTTGGCTGCCGCGTGCCCGGCCACAGCAGTGAGAACTGGCCGGGCTGCCGCGGGTGGTCGGGCAGCAGCGCCTGCAGCCGGCCGTCGGCCAGCGCGTCGGCGGCCAGGAAGTCGGGCATCCACGCCACGCCCAGCCCCCCGATCGCGGCGGCGAGCAGGGCTTCCATGTTGTTGCAGGTCATCACCGTGGCCAGCGCGGCGCCGGCATCGCCATCGTGCCCGGGCAGCAACCACGGCTGCAGCTTGCCCGTGGTGGGGTAGCGGAAGCGCACCGCTGGATGCGTTGCCAGCTGCGCCAGCGTGGTCGGTTCTGCGTGCGCGTGCGCGTGCAGGTGCGCCGGCGCGGCGCACAGCACGAAGTGGAACGGTCCCAGGCGGCGCGCCATCAGGCTGGAATCGGCCAGTTCACCGCTGCGGATCACCACGTCCAGCCCTTCGCTGACCACATCGACCAGGCGGTCGTTGAAGTCCAGCTCCAGCTGCACGTCCGGGTAGCGTTGCCGGAACAGCGGCAACAGCGGCAGCAGGAAGCGGTAGCCGATGGTGGGCAGGCCCACCCTCAGCAGGCCGCGGGGCGACTGCTGGCGCTGGGCTAGGTCGGCTTGCACATCGGACAGCTCATCCAACGCGCGTCGGCAGCGCTGCAGCAGCAGCTCGCCTTCTTCGGTGAGGTGCACCCGCCGCGTGGTGCGCTGGAACAGGCGCACGCCCAGCTGCTGCTCCAGGCGTGCAATGCGCTTGCCAACCGTGGAAGGCGACAGCCCGAGGCTGCGGGCAGCGCCGACGAAGCTGGCGGTTTCGGCGGTGCGGACGAAGGCTAGCAGGGCGGTCAGCGAATCCATGGGGCGATGATTGCGGAACAAACGTCCGTAATCAAATGCCATCGCGGGCGTTTTTGCTGGATAGACGCCGCTGTATCGTCAATTTCCCTTGTTGTCTGGATCCCCCATGTCTGTGTTGTCCTGTGATGAGCTGCGCCGCGATCCACGCTGGGGCGTGCTGGCGGTGTGCCTGGTGGCGCTCGCGCTGCCGTTGTCCTTCTCGGCCGGTGCGGTGGCGGTGCCAGCGCTGGCCGGCCGGTTCCAGGGCGCGCCGAGCGCGCTGGCGTGGGTCACCAACGCCTTCATGCTCAGCTTCGGCAGCCTGTTGCTGGCCGCCGGGGGACTGGCCGACCGGTTCGGTCGTCGCCGGCTGTTCCTGTGCGGCAGCGCGGGCTTCGTGCTGGCAACGTTGGCGGTGTGCCTGGCCGCGGACCTGCGCGCGCTGGACCTGGCGCGCGGCCTGCAGGGTGTGGCCGCCGCCGCCGCATTGGCGTCGGGCAGTGCGGCGTTGGCGCAGCGTTTCCAAGGCCATGCGCGTACGCGGGTGTTCGCGCTGATGGGCACGATGTTCGGGGTGGGGCTGGCGCTGGGGCCGCTGCTGGCCGGCCTGCTGCTGCAGACGCTGGGCTGGCGCGCGGTGTTTGCCAGTGGTGGGGTGCTGGCGCTGGCAGGCTGGGCGCTGGCCTTGCGCCACCTGGACGAAAGCCGCGGCCCGCCGGCGCGTCTGGACGTGGCTGGCATGCTGTGCTTCAGCCTGATGCTGGCCGCGCTGACGGTGATGCTGCTGGTACTGGCCGAACACGGCGCGGGGGCGCCGCAGGTGATCGGCGCGGCGCTGGCCACGCTGCTGTTGTTGGTGCTGTTCGTGCGGGTGGAAGCGCGGGCGCGGCCGCCGCTGCTGGATCTGTCGCTGTTCGCGCAGCGCCGTTTCCTCGGCGTGCAGCTGCTGCCGGTGGCCACCTGCCTGGGGTATGTGGTGTTGCTGGTGGTGCTGCCACTCCACCTGCTCGGGGTGCAGGGTCAGTCGCCGACCCGGGTGGGCCTGCAGATGCTGGCGTTGTCGGCACCGATGCTGGTGCTGCCGATGCTGGCGGCCCGCTGGTCGCGGCAGGTGGGGGCGGCGCGGTTGTGTGTGGTGGGGCTGCTGGTCTGTGCGGCGGGCTTGTACTTGCTGTCCCGCCAGGTGCTGCACGCACCGCCCGCGCAGTGGTGGCCGGCATTGCTGCTGATTGGCGCGGGCACGGCGCTGCCGTGGGGGCTGATGGATGGTTTGTCGGTGAGCGTGGTGCCGGTGCAGCGCGCCGGCATGGCGGTGGGGATCTTCGGCACGGTGCGGGTGGCCGGCGAGGGCATTGCGCTGGCTGCGGTCACCGCGTTGCTGGCGATGCTGGTGGCGCAGCGGTTGGGTGTGGACGGCCGCTTGCCGGCCGCCACGCTGGCGCGGGCCGGTGCCTACCTGGCCACCGGGTCGCTGACCCAGGCCACGGCCCTGCTGCCGGGCCTGCCGCCGCAGGTGCTGCAGCAGGCCAGCAGCGAGGCGCTGGTGGCACTGCTGCGCGGGCTGGCCGTGCTCACCGCCGCCAGCGCGCTGCTGGTGCATGCGCTGCTGGGGCGGTCGCCGGCACCGGCGGCGGTCAGAACCGGTAGCTGATCGTGCCGGTGACCGTGCGCGGGTTGCCGGTGAAGCAGTCGCCGAAGTTGCGGCACGGCGCGAAGTACTTCTTGTCGGTGAGGTTGGTGATGTTCAGCGCCATGGTCCAGTCGGTGACCTGCACTTCGAACAGGCCGTCGATCAGCGTGTAGCTCGGCGTGCGGATGAAACCGCCGTAGCCGAGCGACTGGGTGTTGCCGACATAGCGGCCACCCACGCCCACGCGCAGGCGCGCGTCGGCATCGAGCTGGAAGCCCTTGGCGATCCACAGCGAAGTCAGCTCCTGCGGGGTGTCGTTGAGGCGCTGGTCCACTTCCATGGCGAAGTTGCTCTTGGTGACTTCGGCCTTGTTGCGCGCGTAGGCGGCGGTGACGGTGAGGTCGTTGGCGAAGGAGAACTGGCCTTCCAGCTCGACGCCCTTGGACTGGATTTCACCGGTCTGGATGACATTGAGCACGTTGTCCGGATCGTTGGTCTGCCGGTTGGTTTCGGTGATGCGGTAGACCGAGGCGGTGACGAGCATGGTGCGCGCCGGCTGCCACTTCACGCCGGCTTCGGTCTGGTGGCCCTGCATTGGCTTGAACGCGCGGCCGTACAGGTCCTGGCCGTTGACCGGCAGGAACGACTCGCTGTAGCTGATGTACGGCGAGACGCCCGCGCCGATGTCGCCGATCAGGCCGGCGCGGTAGGTGGTGGCGTTGTCGGTCTGGCTGGGCAGGCCTTCGGTCTTGCTGCGCGCATGGTCACGGCGCGCGCCGAGCACAAGCGAGACGCGGTCGGCCCAGCGGATCTGGTCCTGCACGTAGACGCCCAGCTGGGTGGTGCGCTGGTTGGGCAGGCGGTTCCAGCCGTTGATGGTGACGCCGGTGGAAACCGGTGCGTAGATGTCGATCGGCGTGGGCGTGGCATCCAGGCTCAGCGATTTTTCCCGGTAGTCGGTGTAGTCCACGCCAGCCAGCAGCAGGTGCTGGAACGCGCCGGTGGCCACGTCGAACTGCAGCGCGGTGTCGCTGGTCAGCACGCGCACGTCCGGGCGCACGCCGTAGGCGTTGCGGTTGACCACGCGCTTGTCGGCATCGATGAACGGGTCGGTCGGGTTGGTGTAGGTGTCCGGGTACAGCTCGCGGAACTCGGTCTTGCCGTCCAGGTAGCGCACCGAGGAGCGCAGGCTGACGGTGTCGCTGAAGGCGTGGTCGAACAGCGCGGTGAGGCTGTACACGCGCGAATCGAGCATGTCGAAGTCGTGGTCGCCGAGGAAGGTCGACGGGTCCAGGCGCGGCCGGCCGGCCGGTGCGTTCAAGGTGGCCACCACCGGCAGGAACTGCTGGCTGGAGGCGGTCTTGTCGTGCTGGTAGCTGGCCAGCAGGGTGAGGTTGCTGCGCTCGCCGCGCCAGCTGATGGAGGGGGCGATGTACACACGGTCGTCGTCGACGCCGTCGGTCTGCATGCCCGCATTGCGGACCAGGCCGACCACGCGGCCGGCCACGGTGCCGGCGTCGTTGAGGCTGCCGCCGATGTCGCCCTGGAACTGCTTGCGGTCGAAGTTGCCCAGCTGCACGCCCAGTTCGCCGCCGAGGTCGGTGAAGGTGGGGCGCTTGGTCATGGCGTTGATGATGCCGCCGGTGGCGCCGGCGCCGTACAGCACCGACGACGGGCCGCGCAGCACTTCCACCCGCTCCAGGCCATACACCTCGGTGCGGGCCATCGGGTTGAAGCCGTAGCTGCGGCGCAGGCCGTCCAGGTACTGCACCGGGTCCAGGCCGCGCACGGTGCTGCCGTCGCTGCGGGTATCCAGGCCGTAGGCGTCGGCGGTGACGCCGGCGCTGTAGCGCAGGGTTTCCTGCAGGTTGTGCGCGCCGCGGTCGCTGAACAGCTCGCCGGTCACCACGCTGATCGCCTGCGGGGTCTGGGTGAGCGGGGTGTCGGTCTTGGTGGCGGTGCTGGCGCGCTCGGCCACCACGGTCACCGCATCCAGGGTACGTGCAGCGCTGTTGTCCTGGGCCTGGGCGATGGCCGAGGCCAGCAGGGTGGGGGTGGCCAGCGACAACATCAGCAGGGTGCGGGAACGGGGCAGGGCGGGCATCGGGGCGGTCCGGGCAGGCAGGTGGCGACGGATTATCCGGATGGCCTATTGCGAATACAAATGATTCTCAAACTGAACGGATTGGGCCTCGTCAGTGGAGCGCGTCGGCCACGCAGCGGATGCTCAACCAGGCACCGCCGTCCGGGCTGGCGTCGGTGCGCAGGCGGAACCCGTGAAGGCCGACGATCGCTGCCACGATCGACAGGCCCAGCCCGAAGCCTTCGCCATGCCCGGCCTCGGCGCCGCCGCGGAAGAAGCGCTGGTAGACCAGGGCGCGGTCCTGCGGCGCGATGCCCGGGCCGTTGTCGATGACATCGATGCGGGTGGCGCCGCCGTCGTCCACCGCCCGCAGCAGGATGCGTCCGTGTTCGGGGGTGAAGCGCAACGCGTTGGACAGCAGGTTGGCCAGCGCTTCGAACAGCAACTCGCGGTCGCCGCTGACCGGCGCCAGTGACGGTGCGATCTCCAGCGCCAGCACCTGCTGCTTTTCTTCGGCCAGCGGCAGGTAGAACTGATGCACTTCCTGCAGCAGGTCGGCCACGTCGATGTCGACGAATGCCGAGCGGCGTTGGTGGCTTTCCAGTTCCGACACGCGCAGCAGCGCCGCGAAGCGCGCCATCAGCAGGTCGGTCTCCAGCAGTGCCTTGTCGATCTGCTCGGTGTGCGGATCGTCTTCGCCCAGTTCGACCCGGGTGCGGTACAGGTGCGCGCGCAGGCGGGTGAGCGGGGTGCGCAGGTCGTGGGCGATGCTGTCGCATACTCCCTTGACCTCGGTCATCAGCTGCTCGATGCGCTCGAGCATGGCGTTGACGATGCTGGACAGGCGGTCGATCTCGTCCGGGCGCCCGGACACCGGCAGGCGCTGGCCGAGGTCGCCGGCCATGATCCGGCGGGTGGCCGCCTCGATCTGCTGGATGCGCTTGAGCGGCCGACGGCGCAGCAGGTGCCAGCCGGCCAGGCCGGGGATCACGGTCAGGCACACGCCCCACAGCAGCGCATCGAGGATGATGCTGTTGACCGCGCTGAGCTTGCCGCTCTGGCGCACGAACACCAGCAGCCGCCCATCGTGGGTGTTCACCCCCAGTGCGCGCCCGGGCTCACGGCGCGTCCCGGTCGCCAGCTGCCAGCCGTCCACCGGGTGCGCGCGGCCATCGATGCGCAGGGCGTCGGGCAGGGCCACAAGGGGCCCGGCCAGCGGCTGACCGCTGCGGCTGAACAGGCCGTAGGCGTAGGTGCCGTGGAGGTCGTAGCGCAGGCTGTCGCGCAGGGCGTCGTCCAGCGCCTGCCCCTCGAATTTTTCGAACAGGTGCGCGCGCTGCAGCAGGCCCGATTCAGACAGCTCGTTGAGGTACTCGGACACGCGCCAGTACATCACCCCGAGCAGGATGCTGGACCAGGCCACGAACAACAGGCAGTACAACCCCAGGAGGCGGCTGCTGGAGGAGCGCCACTGGTCAGACATGTTCGTCCAGGACATAGCCGGTGCCGCGCACGGTCTTGATCGGCTGCGGGCGACCGGGCTGTTCGATGCGCTTGCGAAGGCGCCCGATGTGCACGTCGATCAGGTTGGTACCGGGGTCGAAATGGTAGCCCCACACCTCCTGGAACAGCATGCTGCGGGTGACCACCTGGCCGGCGTTGCGGACCAGGAATTCCAGCAGTTTGAACTCGGTCGGCAGCAGGCTGATCTCCTCGCCGGCGCGGCGCGCCGAGCGGGTCATCAGGTCCAGTTCGAGGTCGCCTGCGCGCAGCACGCTGTCGAGCACGCCGGCCTGGCCGTGGCGACGGATCAGCACTTCCACCCGCGCGGACATCTCGTCGGAGGCGAACGGCTTGGTCAGGTAGTCGTCGCCGCCGGCGCGCAGGCCACGCACGCGTTCATCCACATCCGACAGGGCGCTGATCATCAGCACCGGGGTGGTGATGCCGTCGCGGCGCAGGCGGGTGACCAGGGTCAAGCCGTCGATGCCGGGCAGCATCCGGTCCAGGGTGATCACCGCGTAGTCGCCCACCCGTGCCAGCGCCAGGCCGGTGCCACCGTCAGCGGCCAGGTCCACCTCGAAGCCGTGGCTGCGCAGCTCGGTGGCGATTTCCTCCGCGGTGACGAGATCGTCCTCGATGGTGAGTACGCGCGGCATGGGCCAGTGTGGGATACGGGGACCTGCGCATCCTCGCAACCGTGGGCGGGCAGGGCAAATGAAAAATGTTTCATGCGTTTTTCGCAGGCCGGCAGCGCCGGGTCTTCTATATTCAGGCCCCAGCGCTCCCCCACGCCTGGAACCGGCTCCCCGATGATCGACCTGCTTCGCCCTGCCCGCCGCCGTGCGTGGCTGCCCCGACCCTGCCCGATGGCGCTGCTGCTGGCCGTGGCCGGCCTGCTGGGCGGCTGCGGCAAGGACGCGCCCAAGGCGGCACCGGCCGCGCCGGAGGTGAGCGTGCTGACCCTGCAGGCCCAACCGCTGGCACTGGAGCAGGAGCTGCCGGGGCGCACCGTGGCCTCGCAGGAATCGGAAGTGCGCCCACAGGTCGACGGGGTACTGGTGGCGCGGTTGTTCGAGCAGGGCCAGATGGTGCGGGCCGGGCAACCGTTGTTCCAGATCGAACCGGCGCTGTACCAGGCCGCGCTGAACGAGGCGCAGGCCAACCTGAAGACCGCCGAGGCCACGGCGGTGGCCGCGCGCCTGCGCGCGCAGCGGCTGCAGGCGCTGGGCGAGGACCAGCTGGCCGCGCGCCAGGACGTGGACGACGCCATTGCCAGTGGTCAGCAGGCGGCCGCGGCCGTGCAGGCCGCACAGGCCGCCCGGGACACCGCACGCACCCGGCTGGGCTTCGCCACGGTTACCGCGCCGATCGCCGGCCGCATCGGCCGCGCGCTGTTCACCCCGGGCGCGCTGGTCACCTCCGGCCAGGCCGAGCCGCTGGCGCGGATCCAGCAGGTGGACCCGATGAACGTGGATATCACCCAGTCCAGCAACGAATACCTGGCGCTGCGCCGGGCGATCGCCGAGGGCGGCGTGCAGGCCAGTACTGCGCCGGTGCGGCTGCGCCTGTCCGACGGCACCGAGTACCCGCTGCCGGGCACGCTGGAATTTGCCGACATCGATGTGGAACAGGCCACCGGCAGCATCACCCTGCGCGCGCAGTTCCCCAATCCGGACGGCCAGCTGCTGCCGGGCATGTACGTACGCGGCCAGGTGGGCCAGGGCATCCGCCAGCAGGCGCTGCTGGTGCCCCAGGCGGCGGTGGATCGCAGCCCCAAGGGCGAGGCGCAGGCGTGGGTGGTGGACGCCGACGGCAAGGCGCGGTTGCGCGTGTTCCGCACCGCCCGCGCGGTGGGCAACCAATGGCTGGTGCTGGATGGCATCGCGGCCGGCGAACGGGTGGTGGTGGCCGGCGCACAGGGCCTGGCCGACGGCATGCCGGTGCGGGTGACGCCTGCCGCCGCCCCCGCCGGGAAGGGCTGAGCGCATGCTGCCGCGGTTTTTCATCCATCGCCCGGTATTCGCCTGGGTGCTGGCGATCTGCATCATGGCGCTGGGCGCGATTGCGGTAACCCAGCTGCCGGTGGAGCAGTATCCGGACATCGCCCCACCGCAGGTCAACATCACCGCCAACTACACCGGTGCCTCGGCGCAGACCGTGGAAGACAGCGTCACCCAGGTGATCGAACAGCAGATCAAGGGCATCGACCACCTGCTGTATTTTTCTTCCACCAGTTCGTCCTCGGGCCAGGCGCGGATCACGGTCACCTTCGACCAGCGCGCCAACCCGGACATCGCCCAGGTGCAGGTGCAGAACAGCGTCAACCAGGCCATCAACCGCTTGCCGCAGGAAGTGCAGCAGCAGGGCGTGACGGTGGCCAAGTCGCAGGGCGATGCGTTGATGGTGGTGTCGCTGTATGACACCAGTCGGCGCATGGAGCGGGTGGACGTGTCCGACTTCCTGGTGAGCAACGTGCAGGATCCGATCAGCCGGATCCCCGGCGTGGGCGAGATCAACGTGTTTGGTGCGCAGTACGCGATGCGCATCTGGCTGGATCCGCACAAGCTGCGCGCCTTCGATCTGATGCCGTCGGACGTGCGCGGCGCGATCGAAGCGCAGAATACGCAGGTGACTGCCGGTGAACTCGGCGCGTTGCCGGCCGCGCCCACGCAGAGCCTCACGGCCACGGTCACCGCGCAGTCGCGCCTGCAGACCCCCGAGCAGTTCCGCGCGATCATCCTGCGCACCCTGCCCAGTGGGGCGGCGGTGCACCTGGAGGACGTGGCGCGGGTGGAGATCGGTGCGGAAAACTACCAGACCAGCAGCTACCTCAACGGCTATCCGGCGGCCGGCTTTTCGGTAACGCTGGCCTCCGGCGCGAACGCGCTGGAAACCGCCGACGCGGTACGCGCCACCATCGAGAAACTGCGCCCGGGCTTCCCACCTGGCGTGCAGGTGGCGTACCCGCGTGACAGCACGCCGTTCGTGCGGGTCTCCATCGAAGGGGTGATCCACACGCTCATCGAGGCCATCGTGCTGGTGGTGATCGTGATGTTCCTGTTCCTGCAGAACGTGCGCGCCACGCTGATCCCGGCGATCACCGTGCCGGTGGTGCTGCTGGGCACGTTCGGGGTGCTGGCGGTGGCCGGGTTCACCATCAACACGCTCACCCTGTTTGCGATGGTGCTGGCGATCGGGCTGCTGGTGGACGATGCGATCGTGGTGGTGGAAAACGTGGAGCGCATCATCCACGAGGAACACCTGCCGCCGCGCGAGGCCACTGAAAAATCCATGGGCGAGATCACCGGTGCGCTGGTCGGCATCACCGTGGTGCTGGGCGCGGTGTTCCTGCCGATGGCCCTGTTCGGCGGCTCCACCGGCATCATCTACCGGCAGTTCTCGATCACCATCGCCTCGGCGATGGCGCTGTCGGCGCTGGTCGCACTGACCTTGACCCCGGCGCTGTGCGCCACGCTGCTCAAACCGTCCGCCGCACAGAAACCCCCTGGCCGTTTCTTCGCCTGGTTCAACCGCGGCGTCGAACGCAGCCAGGACGCTTACCGGCATCGGCTGGGCGGCGTGGTCGCCGCGCCCAGGCGCTGGATGGCGTTCTACCTGCTGGTGATCGTGGCGATGGTGGCGCTGTATGCGCGCATGCCCACCGGCTTTCTGCCGGTGGAAGACCAGGGCCAGGTGATGTTCCAGTTTTCCACCCCGGAAGGTACGCCGATGGCGCGCACCGAGGCGCTGGGCGCGCAGATCAGCCAGTACTTCATGCAGAACGAACAGCAGAATCTGGAGGCGGCGTTCGTGGTGGTGGGGCGCAACAATGCCGGCACCGGGCAGAACGCCGGGCAGGGCTTCCTCGCGCTCAAGCCGTGGGGCGAGCGCGATGCCGACAACACGGCCGCGGCGATCATCGCGCGCGCCAACAAGCACTTCCGTGGCCTGGCCGATGCGAAGGTGAACGTGCTGGCGCCGCCGGCGGTGCGCGGGCTGGGCCAGTCCAGCGGTTTCGAACTGTGGCTGCAGGACAGCAGCGCGGCCGGGCGCGCTGCACTGCAGGCGGCGCAGCAGCGGGTGGTGGGCGCGGCCAACCAGGACGACGGGCTCAGCTCGGTGCGCCTGAACGGGCTGGGCGACAAGGCCGAGCTGCACCTGGACATCGACCACGCCCAGGCCAGCGCGCTGGGGCTGGCGCAGGCCGACATCAACAGCACCCTCGCGGCGGCCTGGGGCGGCACTTACGTCAACGACTTCCTCGACCGTGGCCGGGTCAAGCGCGTCTACCTGCAGGGCGACCAGCCCTACCGCAGCGTGCCCGACGACATCGGCCAGTGGTACGTGCGCGGCAGCGACGGACAGATGGCCTCCTTCGCCAGCTTCGCCAGCAGCCATTGGGCGCGCGGCCCGCAGTTGCAGCAGCGCTTCAACGGCCTGCCGGCAATGGAGATCCAGGGCAGCGCCGCCGAAGGACGCAGTTCCGGCGAGGCGATGCAGCGCATGCAGGCGCTGGTGGCCGCCGAGCCCGGCTTCGAACTGCAATGGAGCGGGCTGTCCTACCAGGAGCAGCTGTCGAGCAACCAGACGCTGTGGCTGTATGCGGCGTCGATCGCCTTCATCTTCCTGTGCCTGGCCGCGCTCTACGAGAGCTGGACGGTGCCGGTGGCCGTGCTGCTGGTGATTCCGTTGGGCGTGCTGGGCACCGTGCTGGCCACCACGGCGGCCGGGTTCGTCAATGACATCTACTTCCAGGTGGGCCTGTTGACCACGATCGGGCTGTCGGCCAAGAACGCGATCCTGATCGTGGAGTTCGCCGAGGCGCGCTACCGCGCCGGCAGTTCGGCGGTGGACGCGGCGCTGCAGGGCGCGCGCCTGCGCCTGCGCCCGATCGTGATGACCTCGCTGGCCTTCATCGCCGGCGTGATTCCGCTGGCGTTGGCCACCGGGGCCGGCGCGGTGAGCCGGCGCGAGATCGGGATGAGCGTGATCGGCGGGATGCTGTCGGGCACGTTGCTGGCGATCGTGCTGGTGCCGCTGTTCTTCGTGCTGGTGCGGCGCGCAGGCAAGGCGCGACCGGTCGCATAGCAGCGGCGCGATGATCGTCACATGGTTGTCGTGCCGGCCTCACCTGGCCTATGCCGCGGCGTCGGTAGCGTAGGTCGTCCCGTCCCCCACGGAGATCTGCCATGTGGTTGCTCGACCGTCTCTGGCCCGCCCGCCCCGTTGCCGCTGCGTCGCCGCCGTCACCGCCGGCCGAGGCCAGTCCGCGGCGCGCAGCGTTCAAGCGCCCGCTACGGGCGGGACGCACCCGCATGGCGCCGTGGCAGAAAGTGGCACCGCCACCACGGCGGCGCGGTCACTGAGCCGGCAACCGGTCGGCGGGGTGGTTCACCCCGTCGTTGACCGGTACCTCACCCAGCGCATACGGGTTGATCCCGTCAAGGCAGCCCAGGTTGTATCCGTACTCGTCCGGCGACGAGCGGCGCTGGTGGTGGGTATGGATCCCGCAGGTGCCGCAGAACCAGTGTCGCGCCACGTGCGTGTTGAACTGGTACAGGCGCAGCGCGTCCGCTCCCTCGATCACGTCCAGGTCGGCCAGCTTGGCCGACCCGACGATGGCGCCCTTGCGCCGGCACAGCGAACAGTCGCAGCGCCGGGGCGACAGCACCCCATCGGGCAGGTGCAGGCGCAGGACCACCGCACCGCAGTGGCAACGCGCCAGGTGATGGCGCTGGATCGGCACTCCGCCGATGGACTTCAAACCCGGCATGACAGCGGCCTCCTGGCCATGTGGCGTCGGGCAGAGTATGCCGCGCCGCCAAGCTGAACAGGCGGCCATATCCCGCGCACGGCGGTTATGGCTAACTAGCGCCCCAACCAACGATGGAACGACGCGTGAAGAAGGCAGGACGATGGGGGCTGGCGCTGCTGATGCTGGTCGCAGCGCTATGGGTCACCGGCATGCTGGCCTACCAGTTGCCCGGGCCGGGCTGGGTCCGCGCGGCGGCGATCGTGGTCTGGGCCGGGTTCGCGTTGACCGCCGTGGTGGCCGTGGCGCGGGCGCGCGCCGGGCGCTGGCCCGGTGCGCTGTACGTGGCCAGCCTGGTCGCATGCGGGGTCTGGTGGTTGCTGCTCACCCCGCGCCAGGATCGGGTCTGGGCCGACGACGTGGCCCAACGGCTGAAGGTGGTGGCCTTCGATGGCCGCCACGTGGTGCTGGACAACGTGCGCGATTTCACCTGGCGCAGCGAGGACGATCATGACGTGCGCTGGGTGCGCCGCAGCTACGACCTGGACCAGCTGCGCTCGGCCGACCTGGTGATGTCCTACTGGATGGGGCCGATGATTGCCCACACCCTGGTGTCCTTCGGCTTCGCCGACGGGCGCCAGCTGGTGTTCTCGCTGGAGATCCGCAAGGAGCGCGGCGAGTCGTTCTCCGCGCTGGGCGGCTTCTTCCGCAAGTTCGAGATGACCCTGGTGGCCGCCGAGGAAACCGACATCATCCGCGTGCGCAGCAACGTGCGCGGCGAGGACGTGTACCTGTACCGCCTGCACGGCATGACCGGTGAACAGCTCAAGGGCCTGTTCGCGTCCTACCTGGGCGAGGCGCGCAAGCTTGATGCCGCCCCGGCGTTCTACAACACCCTCACCAGCAACTGCACCACCATCGTCTACGAGCTCGCCAGGCAGATCGCGCCGGGCCTGCCGCTGGACTATCGCCTGCTGGTCTCCGGTTATTTCGCCGAGTACGCGCGCGATCTGGGCGTGCTGGTGCCCGGGGTGGATTTCGCCACACTCAAGGCCCGCGGCCGCATCACCGATCGCGCCCGTGCGGCCGGCGATGCCCCTGATTTCTCCCGACGGATCCGCCAGGGCATGCCCGGCGTCGAGCAAGGAAACGTTCCATGATGGCTGTATCTCCCGGCGTACGGCGCCGCCTGCTGCCGCTGCTGGCCGGCGTGATGGCGTTGCTGCTGTCCAGTGGCTGCGCGATGGTGACCATGAAGCAGGTCGCACCGACCGACTACCTGGCCACCAAGCGCGGCGACGTGCTCACCTCGGGCAAGCTCAGTGCCGCCTCGCAGGAAACCCTGAGCGTGATCGGGCTGGACGAGGCGCTGTGCGCCAAGGACGTGGTGAGTTGCCAGAAGACGTTGGAAGAGACCAGCGTGCTGCCCGAGGAACAGCGCCTGTCGGCATTGTCCGAGCTGTGGGTCAAGACGGCGCTGGGGCTCAGCCCCAAGCCCAAGGACCGCGACAAGCATCCGCTCGGCGATGCGGCGCTGGACGCCTGGCTGGAGGCGGCGCGCTACGCCTACGCCTACCTGTTCTTCAGCGGTCGCACGCCGTCTGAGCGGGCCTTCGAGGACCGCCAGACCCAGGTGCGCGATTACTACAACTACGCGGCCGAGCAGACCGCGGCGGTGGTGTTCAAGCGCGCGCGGGAGAGTGCGCTGGAAGGGGAGGACTACAACGCGCCGGTGGCCGGCGAGCGCTGGACGCTCACCTCGGACTTCGACGAGCTGCGCATGTCGAGCATTCCCACCAGCATGGTCTCGGCGTCCTCGGTGAGCTTTGCCGGCCTGCGCAGCACCTACCGCCGCGATGGCTTCGGCGCCGAGCTGGTGGTGATGATGGACCCGCCCAAGCTGGCGACCGCGGTGGACGGGGAGAAGGTGCAGATCCCGCAATACAGCGAGATGTCGGCGATCAATGCCACCGCGCTGCTGCGTTTCAAGGGCGACACCCTGCAGCAGGTGCTGGACACCACCCAGGTGTTGTTCGACGTGTACTCGCCCGAATCCACCGAAAGCGTGGACCTGCACGGGGAAAAGGTGCCGCTGGCCGGCAACTTCACCGCGGCCTACGGCATGTGGCTGGCGCAGTCGGGCTTTGCCACCCAGTCGCTGCGCACGCTGTTCGGGCTCAGCGAGGGCATCGGCGAGCCGCACATGTACCTGATGCAGCCGTGGGATCCCAACCGCCGCATCATCTTCATGCTGCACGGCCTGGGCAGCAGCCCGGAAGCCTGGGTCAACGTGGCCAATGAAATCATGGGCGACCCCGAATTGCGCCGCCAGTTCCAGGTGTGGCAGGTCTACTACCCCACCAATGCGCCGATCGCGTTGAACCGGTTCGAGATCAACCAGGCGTTCAACAACACCCTCAAGCACTTCGATCCCACCGGCAGCAGCCCGGCATCGAAGGACATGGTGTTCATCGGCCACAGCATGGGCGGTGTGCTGGCGCGCCTGCTGGTGACCTCGTCGGGCGATGTGCTGTGGAACGACCTGCTGGCCAATTACGACCTCAAGGGTGAGCGCCTGAAGCGGGTGCAGGCCAAGCTCGGGCCGCTGCTGCACTTCAACGCCGAGCCCAACGTGGAGCGCGCCATCTTCATCGCCGCCCCGCACAAGGGCACCGACATCGCCGGCAACCGCCTGGGCCGCCTGATCGGGCGCCTGGTGCGCCTGCCGATCACCCTGCTGGGCAAGTTCGAGGACGTGTTCCAGACCCTGCAGCAGGCCGAGGCGCAGTCGGCGCAGCCGACCAAGCTGCAGATCCCCAACAGCATCGACAACCTCAAGGCCAGCGATCCGTTCGTCAAGGCCGCCGGTGCGCTGCCGATCATGCCGGGGCTGAAGTACCACTCCATCATCGCCCAGCGCAAACCCGAGGTACCGTTGCTGCAGTCCGATGATGGCCTGGTGCCGTACTGGAGCGCCCACCTGGACGGGGCGGTATCGGAGAAGGTGATCATCTCCGGGCACAGCGTGCAGGAAACCCCGCAGGCGGTACTGGAGATCCGCCGCATCCTGCGCGAAGACCTGAAGGAAGTGGGCCAGCGGCAGCGCTGACGGGCGCGCTCAGATCCGTCGCGCCACCAGCACGCTCACCACCGCCAGCACCAGCATGATGGCGTAGGTGAGCAGGTAGCCCATGACCACATCGCCCTGCAGGAACAGGGCGAACAGCGAGCCGGAGATGGCCAGCGTGGTAGCCACGCCCAGCGCCTCGCTCAACTGCAGGGCCGAGGTGTTGGCGCCCTGCTGCTCCGGCGGTGACAGCGACAGCGTCAACACCGACAGGCTCGGGTAGATCAGCCCCATGCCCAGGCCGGTGAGCGTCCAGCCGGCCAGTGCCAGCCACAGCGGCACGCCGGGCTGCAGCGCCAGCGCGGTGACCAGGATGCCCGCGCACATCATCAATGCGCCGGACTGCAGCAGCTGCCGGCGCGACCAGCCGCGCTGCTGGTGGCCCTGCAGCCACGACCCACTGAACCAGCCCAGCGCACCCAGGCTCAGGGCCACCCCGGCCAGCAGCGGACTCAGGCCGCGTTCGCGTTGCAGCAGCAACGGCAGGAACGCCTCGCAACCGAAGAATGCCGACGCGGTGATGCCGCGCAGCGCGATCACGCTGGGCAGGCCCCGGCGCAGACGCAGCGTGCCGGCCGGCAGCAGTTTCCAGCTGCACAACGCCAGCAGGGCCAGGGCGGGCACCAGCATCGCCAGTGCCGGCCAGCCCTGTTGCTGGCCGCCCACGTACAGCAGCAGTGCACCGGCCGCGCCGCCGATCGCCCAGCGCACCACCGTGGCCTCGCCGCGCGCCGGCCGTGCGGGCGCGCGGATTTCGCGCAGCGCCGGGCGCAGCAGCAGCGCCGCGGGGACCGCCAGCAGCGGCACGATCAGGAACACCCACCGCCAGCCCAGGTGCTGCACGATCAGCCCGCTGATGCTCGGGCCGATCAGCGAGGGCACCACCCAGCCAGCCGAGAACGCGGCGAACACCCGCGGACGCATCGCCTCGGGGAAGCTGCGCCCGACCATCACGTACAGCGATACCGAGACCGCACCGGCGCCCAGGCCCTGCAGCAGGCGCCCCAGTACCAGGTGCTGCATGGTCTGCGCCAGGCCGGCCAGCAACAACCCGGCGATGAAGCAGCCCAGCCCCAGCCACAGCGGCCGCGCCGGGCCCAGCCGGTCGCACCAGCGCCCGGCCAGGGTCATCCCGATCACGCTGGTGGCCAGCGTGCCGCCGAAGGCCAGCGCGTACAGGCGCAGCCCGTCCAGATCGTGGGCCACGGTCGGCATCGCCGCCGCCACCGCCAGTGCTTCAAACCCGTACAGCGACACCAGCGCGACCATGCCGATGGTGGTGGCGCGGTAACGCGCGGAGAGGATCGACGGCGTAGGGACGTCGGCGGGGGCCGCCGGGACGGCGGTGACATCGGAAGACATGCAGGCATCCAGGCAGCGGGCGGGCAGGGGCCTTGCGGTGTACCCCGGCGACGCGCAGGATGCCACCTGAACCATGGTTGAGGTCAAGCAGTGATCGCGCAGGAATTGAGTGTGGGTGAAGTGGCAAGGCGCAGCGGGGTGGCGGTATCGGCGCTGCATTTCTACGAGCGCAAGGGGCTGATCCGCAGCCTGCGCACGGCGGGCAACCAGCGTCGTTTCGCCCGTGACGTATTGCGCCGGCTGGCGGTGATCCGGGTCGCGCAGCGGGTGGGGTTGCCGTTGGAGGCGGTGGCCACCGCGTTTGCCGCGCTGCCTGAAAACAAGACCCCGACCAAGGCCGAGTGGGCCCGGATGTCGGCGCTCTGGCGCGGCGAGCTGGACCAGCGCATCGCCCAGCTGATGCTGCTGCGCGACCAGCTCACCGACTGCATCGGCTGCGGTTGTCTGTCGATGCAGCGCTGCCGCCTGGCCAATCCGGGCGATGCCCTGGGCGACCAGGGCGAGGGGCCGCAGCGTTGGGGCTGAGCCCCGCTGCGGCGAACGGCCTCACCAGACGTTGAACACCTGTCCGCTCTGCACGCCTTCCACGCTGCGCTGGTAGGCCAGCGACGCGCGCTGGGCGGTGACGGCCTCAAAGCCGGGGAAGTACGCACCGTAGTCGTCCATCGATTCGACCAGCACGTTCGGGCTGACCACGTTGATGCGCAGGCCACGCGGCAGCAGTTCGCAGGCCGCGCCGCGCACGAAGCCTTCCAGCGCGGCATTGACCGCCGTGGCGTTGGCGCCATCGCGGATCGGCTGGGCGCCGACGATGCCACTGGTGAGCGTGATCGACCCGCCCGTGCTCAGGTGGTGCTGGGCCACCAGGCTCAGCCGCACCTGGCCCAGCAGCTTGTCCTGCAGGCCGAGGTTGAACTGGGCCGTGCTCATCTCGGCCAGCGGACCGAAATGCAGCCGGCCGGTGGTGGCGACCACCGCATCGACCTGGCCGATGCGTTCAAACAGCGCCTGCACGCTGGCATCGTCGGTCAGATCGACCTGGGCGTCGCCGCCGTGGCGGCCGGCGCGGATCAGCTGGTGGTGGCTGCCCAGGGTGGTGGCCACGGCCTGGCCCAGGGTGCCGCTGGCGCCGACGAGAAGGATCTTCATGCGTGATGCTCCGTAGAAGGACAGGGGATCAGTCTGCGCCGGCGGCGGAGGTTAGGTAACCGGCGTATGCTTTCCAGATTGGAAACCTGGAGTTATCAATGGACACCTTGCGCTGCATGCAGGCGTTCGTGGCGGTGGTCGAGCACGGCAGCTTCAATGCCGCGGCCGTGCAGCTGGGGGTGTCCTCGGTGATGGTGGGCAAGTACCTCCAGCAGCTGGAAGCGCATCTGGGCGTGCGCCTGCTGCAGCGCAATACCCGCCGCCAGAGCCTCACCGACGCTGGCCGCAACTACCTGGCCGGTTGCCGCGCGGTGCTGGACCAGGTGCAGCAGGCCGAGGCCAGCGTGGAGGGCCTGCAGGCGCAGCCGCAGGGCGTGCTGCGGATCAGCGCACCGGTCACCTGGGGCAGCTGCGTGCTGGCGCCGCTGGTGGCGCAGTACCTGGCCGCCTACCCGCAGGTGACGGTGGAACTGGACCTGGGCAACCGCCGGGTGGACCTGATCGAAGAACAGTTCGATGCGGTGGTGCGGATGGGCGCGCTGGGCTCGGCCGAGTGGGTGGCACGGCCGCTGCCGCCGTATGCGATGCAGATCTGCGCGGCCCCGGCGTACCTGCGGCGCAAGGGCATCCCACGGCATCCGGCCGACCTGCGCGACCACGATTGCCTGACCCACCTGGCCTGGCGTGGTGGCCACGGCTGGCGCCTGCGCGGCCATCCGGAGCAGGACTGGTCGGAGCATTCGCGGCTGCTCTGCAACGATGGTGATGGACTGCGCCGGGCCGCGCTGGCCGGGGCCGGGCTGATCCTGCAGCCGGCAGTGCTGCTGGCCGAGGACATCGCCGCCGGCCGCCTGCAACCGGTGCTGGCCGATTACCTGCCCGAACCGCGCCCGCTGCACCTGGTGTACCTGCCCGATCGCCGGCCCCGGCCGAAGCTGAGCAGCTTCGTGGATTTCCTGCTGGCCCATCTCGCGCAATCGTAGTGCCACGCCATGCGTGGCAGCCGTTGATTCGGGCAGCGCGCGGCAGCCACCCAAGGGCTGGGCGATCGTAGCGCCACGCCATGCGTGGCTGCCGTTGATCCGGGCAGCGCGCGGCACCACCCACGGGGTGGGCGATCGTAGTGCCACGCCATGCGTGGCAGCCGTTGATCCGGGCAGCGCGCGGCAGCCACCCATGGGGTGGCTCTACGGGGGGCAATCGTAGCGCCACGCCATGCGTGGCCGCCGTTGCGGGGCGCGTCGTGCCGCTCAGTCGTTCGCTGCCGACAGGGCCTGGCCGCGGCGGGTGGCGGCGTCGATCGCGCGGGCCACGATCGCTTCGAATCCGTCGGACTGGAAGGATTCGATCGCCGCCTGGGTGGTGCCGTTGGGCGAGGTTACCCGGCGGCGCAGTTCGGTGGGCGCTTCACCGGATTCGTCGAGCATGCGGCTGGCGCCCAGCAGGGTCTGCACCACCAGCGTGCGCGCGGCGTCGGCCGGCAGGCCCTGGGCGATGGCGGCCGCCTCCATCGCTTCGGCCAGCAGGAATACGTACGCCGGGCCGCTGCCGGACACCGCGGTCACCGCATCCATGCGGGCCTCGTCATCGATCCATACCGTGCGGCCTGCGCTGGCCAGTACGCGGTCGGCCTGCTGGCGCTGGGCGGGGCTGACCGCGGCGGTGGCGTACAGGCCGGTGACCCCGGCGCCCAGCAGCGCCGGGGTGTTGGGCATCGCCCGCACCACCGCCGGATTGCCGCCCAGCCAGCGCTCAAGCTGCTCGCTGGTGATGCCGGCGGCGATGGACAGCACCAGCGGCTGCTGGCTGCGGGCCAGCGTGGACAACGATGCGCATACATCGCGCAGCACCTGCGGCTTGACCGCCAGCACCCACACCGCGCCGTGCGCGGCCGCGTCGGCGGCGCCGGCATGGGCATGCACGCCGAAATCGGCCTGCAGCTGGTCGCGCAGCGCCTGCACCGGTTCGGCCACGTGGATGTCGCCGGCGGGCACGCCCTGGCGGACCAGGCCGGCAATCAGGCTGCGGGCCATGTTGCCGCCGCCGATGAAGGTAAGCGTGGATGCGCTCATGCGATCTCCTTGGAACAGGGTTGAAGAAGGTCAGGCCGGGCGCGGACGCGCACCGAACAAGGCCGTGCCGATCCGCACCATCGTCGCACCATGGGCGATGGCCTCGGGATAGTCGCCACTCATGCCCATCGACAGGGTATCGGCGTGGGGATGCTGGTGGGCCAGTGACAGCCACAGGGCGCGCATGTTCTCGAAAGCCTGTGCCCGCCGCGCCGCATCCGGCCACGGTGCCGGGATGGCCATCAGCCCGCGCAGGCGCAGGCGCGGCTCGGCCGCGATCGCCTCGGCCAGCGCCTGCACCGCGTCGGGGGTGCACCCATGCTTGCTGTCTTCATCATCGATGTTGACCTGGATCAGCACGTTCAGCGGCGGCAGGTCGGCCGGGCGCTGCGCGGCCAGCGCGGCCACCAGCTTGGGCCGGTCCACGCTCTGCACCCACTGGAAGTGGCGCGCGGCCAGCTCGGCCTTGTTGGACTGCAGGTGGCCGATCAGGTGCCACTCCAGGCCCAGCGCGGCCAGCGCCTGGATCTTGGCCACCGCTTCCTGCACGTAGTTTTCGCCGAACGCGCGCTGGCCCTGGGCGGCCAGGGCCGCCACGGCCTCGGCCGGCTGGGTCTTGGACACCGCCAGCAGGCAGGGGTCTGGCCGCCCGGCGGCGGCGGCCGCGTTGTGCAGGTTCAGCAGTATCGTCGGCAGGGGCAGCGCGGCCACGGGCGTTTTCCGGTAGATCAGGAACGCTATACTGCCGCCCGGGGAAAGAACCTTCCAGTCGCAGCAGTCATGGGGAGTAGCAGCGCATGGATATCGCCGAACTGTTGGCGTTTTCCGTAAAGAACAAAGCGTCGGATCTTCATCTGTCGGCAGGCCTGCCGCCGATGATCCGCGTCGACGGCGATGTCCGTCGCATCAACATTCCGGCCCTGGACCACAAGCAGGTGCATGCGCTGGTGTACGACATCATGTCGGACAAGCAGCGGCGCGATTACGAGGAATTCCTCGAGGTCGACTTCTCGTTCGAGATTCCGTCGCTGGCGCGTTTCCGCGTCAACGCGTTCAACCAGAACCGTGGCGCCGGTGCGGTGTTCCGTACCATTCCGTCCGAAGTGTTGACCCTGGAAGACCTGAACACGCCGCCGATCTTCCGCGAGCTGATCGACCAGCCGCAGGGCCTGATCCTGGTCACCGGCCCGACCGGTTCGGGCAAGTCGACCACGCTGGCGGCGATGATCGACCACATCAACAAGAACGAATACGGCCACATCCTCACCGTCGAGGATCCGATCGAATTCGTGCACACCTCGCAGAAGTGCCTGATCAACCAGCGCGAAGTGCATCGCGACACGCACGGCTTCAACGAAGCGTTGCGTTCGGCGCTGCGTGAAGATCCGGACATCATCCTGGTGGGCGAATTGCGCGACCTGGAAACCATCCGCCTGGCGCTGACCGCCGCCGAAACCGGCCATCTGGTGTTCGGCACGCTGCACACCAGTTCGGCGGCCAAGACCATCGACCGCATCATCGACGTGTTCCCCGCCGGCGAAAAGCCGATGGTGCGCTCGATGCTGTCCGAGTCGCTGCGTGCGGTGATCTCCCAGGCGCTGCTGAAGAAAGTCGGCGGTGGGCGTACCGCTGCGTGGGAAATCATGGTGGGCACCCCGGCCATCCGCAACCTGATCCGCGAGGACAAGGTGGCGCAGATGTACTCGGCCATCCAGACCGGTCAGCAGATGGGCATGATGACCCTGGACCAGCATCTGCAGGACCTGGTCAAGCGCAGCCTCATCACCCGCAACCAGGCGCGCGAGTACGCCAAGGACAAGCGGATTTTCGAGTAAGGGTAGTGCCGGCCACTGGCCGGCTCCAGGCAACCTTCGGAGTACACCGCGATGAGTACCACCATCGACTTCACCTCGTTCCTCAAGCTGATGGCGCACCAGAAGGCGTCGGACCTGTTCATCACCGCGGGCATGCCGCCGGCGATCAAGGTCAACGGCAAGATCTCGCCGATCACCCAGACCCCGCTGACGCCACAGCAGAGCCGCGACATGGTGCTCAACGTGATGACGCCGGCGCAGCGCGAGGAGTTCGAAAAGACCCACGAGTGCAACTTCGCCATCGGCCTGTCCGGCGTTGGCCGCTTCCGCGTGAGCTGCTTCTACCAGCGCAACCAGGTCGGCATGGTGCTGCGGCGGATCGAGACCCGCATTCCCACCGTGGAAGAGCTGAACCTGCCGCCGATCATCAAGACGCTGGCGATGACCAAGCGCGGCATCATCCTGTTCGTGGGCGCCACCGGTACCGGTAAATCCACCTCGCTGGCGGCGATGATCGGTTACCGCAACCACAACTCGACCGGCCACATCATCACCATCGAAGACCCGATCGAGTTCGTGCACAAGCACGAGGGCTGCATCATCACCCAGCGCGAAGTGGGCATCGATACCGACAGCTGGGAAGCGGCCCTGAAGAACACCCTGCGCCAGGCGCCGGACGTGATCATGATCGGCGAAGTGCGCACCCGCGAAGGCATGGACCACGCCATCGCCTTTGCCGAAACCGGCCACCTGGTGCTGTGCACGCTGCACGCCAACAACGCCAACCAGGCGATGGACCGCATCATCAACTTCTTCCCCGAAGACCGCCGCAACCAGCTGCTGATGGATCTGTCGCTCAACCTCAAGGGCGTGGTCGCCCAGCAGCTGGTGCCGTCCCCGGATGGCAAGTCGCGCAAGGTGGCCATGGAGATCATGCTGGGCACGCCGCTGGTGCAGGACTACATCCGCGACGGCGAGATCCACAAGCTCAAGGAAGTGATGAAGGAGTCGGTGCAGCTGGGCATGCGCACCTTCGACCAGAGCCTGTTCGAGCTGTACCAGGCCGGCGAGATCAGCTACGAGGACGCGCTGCGCTACGCCGACTCGCAGAACGAAGTGCGCCTGCGCATCAAGCTGTCCCAGGGCGGCGACGCGCGCACCCTGTCGCAGGGCCTGGACGGGGTGGAGATCTCCGAGATCCGCTGAGCCGACGGCCCATCGCGTGTCGGCGTGGGCCGCATTGATGAGCCGAGCTCATTGCCGACAGCAATGGGCCCTGTGCAATCGGGGCGGGGCAGGATCGTAAGGTGGCGGGGTTGGATCGGGCCTGGCCCGATCTCCCCCCATCTCCGGCAGCGCCGGAAGGAGCACGATCATGCACACACGTACCCTCGGCAACAGTGGCCTGCGCGTGTCCGCGCTGGGCCTGGGCTGCATGGGCCTGAGCTTCGGCTACGGCCCGGCCACCGACACCGGCACGGCCACCACCCTGCTGCATGCAGCCGTGGAGCAGGGCGTGACGTTCTTCGACACGGCCGAGGTCTATGGCCCGTTCCGCAACGAGGCGCTGCTGGGCCAGGCGCTGGCGCCGTACCGTGACCAGGTGGTGATCGCCACCAAGTTCGGGTTCAAGGACGGCCATGCCGACGCCGGCCTGGACAGTCGCCCCGAGCGCATCCGCGCGGTGGCCGAGGCCAGCCTGCAGCGGCTGCGCACCGACCGCATCGACCTGTTCTACCAACACCGCGTGGACCCGAACGTGCCGATCGAAGACGTGGCTGGCACGGTCAAGGACCTGATCGCCGAAGGCAAGGTGACGCACTTCGGGCTGTCCGAGGCCGCTGCCGATACCATCCGCCGCGCGCACGCGGTGCACCCGGTGGCCGCCCTGCAGAGCGAGTACTCGCTGTGGTGGCGCGAACCGGAGCAGAGCGTGCTGCCGGTGCTGGAGGAGCTGGGGATCGGCTTTGTGCCGTTCAGTCCGCTCGGCAAGGGCTTCCTGACCGGGGCGATCAACGCCGACACCGCGTTCGCCGCCGATGATTTCCGCAACAGCGTGCCACGCTTCGCTGCCGAGGCGCGCCAGGCCAACCAGGCCCTGGTCGAGCGCATCAGCGCGATCGCCACCGCCAAGGGCGCAACGCCAGCGCAGGTTGCGCTGGCCTGGCTGCTGGCGCGCAAGCCCTGGATCGTGCCGATCCCCGGCACCACCAAGCTGCATCGACTGCAGGAGAACCTGGGCGCGGTGTCGCTGCAGCTCGATGCGCACGACCTGCAGCAGATCGGCGTGGCGCTGGACAGCATCGCCATCGTCGGCGACCGCTACAACGCCGCCCGGCAGAAGCTCGTCGCGCGCTGATGCCCGCCCGGTGCACGCACGACCAACGGTCGCGCGTGCACCGGGCACAAGGGGTCGCTACACCGATCCCGCACTCATCCCGGTAGGTGGCGACCGTGGGTCAGCACGCAGCTCACCCGCGAATGAACGCCAGAAGGTCCGCGTTGATCACTTCCGCATGCGTGGTGCACATGCCATGCGGGTAGCCCTTGTAGACCTTCAAGGTGCCGTGTTTGAGCAGCTTGATCGACAGCTCGGCCGAGTCGGCGATCGGCACGATCTGGTCGTCATCGCCGTGCATCACCAGCACCGGCACGTCGATGCTCTTCAGGTCCTCGGTGAAGTCGGTTTCCGAGAACGCCTTGATGCAGTCGTAGTGCGCGTTGATCGCACCGGCCATGCCCTGCCGCCACCAGTTGTCGACCACGCCCTGCTGGACCGGGGCGCCGTCGCGGTTGAAGCCGTAGAACGGAATCGGCACCTCGCGGTAGAAGTTGGCGCGGCCGGCCGCCAGTTGCGCGCGGAAGCCGTCGAACACCTCCTTCGGGGTGCCGCCGGGATTGGCCTCGCTCTTGACCATGATCGGCGGCACCGCCCCGATCAACACCGCCTTGGCCACGCGACCGGGCGTGGCCTGGGCCACGTAGTGGGCCACTTCACCGCCGCCGGTGGAGTGACCGACGTGGATCGCATCGCGCAGGTCCAGGTGCTCGGCCAGCGCGTTGACGTCGGCCACGTAGGTATCCATGTCATGGCCGCCGCTGGTCTGCGAAGACCGGCCATGGCCGCGGCGGTCGTGGGCAATCACCCGGTAGCCCTGCAACAGGAAGAACTGCAGCTGGGTATCCCAGTCATCGGCGCTGAGCGGCCAGCCATGGTGGAACACGATCGGCTGGCCCTTGCCCCAATCCTTGTAGAAGATCTGGGTGTTGTCGGGCGTGGTGACATAGGGCATGACGCGGACTCCGAAAGAGGGAAGGGGGGGGAGTGCCTGGTGCCCTGGCATGCTGCGCAGGACCGCGTTCAGCCGGCATGAAAGGCCGATGTCGATTCGCCCCGCCCCGGCGCGTCGTACCCACAGGACCGGCCGTTCCGGCCGGTCATCCAGCGAGGCAACCGTCATGAGCGCTCCCTCCAACGTAAAGGGCCCGGCATCGTATTTCCCGTCTATCGAGAAGACCTACGGCCAACCGGTCGGTCACTGGCTGGCGCTGCTGGTGGCCCAGGGCGGGCGCAAGCACATGGCGCTGGTGGCCTTCCTCAAAACCGAGCACGGGCTGGGCCACGGTCATGCCAATGCGCTGGTGGCGCACCACCTGGCGGCTGCGCCGAGCGCATGAGGGCGCGCCGGCAGTCTGTGCCGGTGGCATGCTGTGGGGCGTTGCGTCGACAGGAGTCACCCCACCATGCCGCGTCTGACCGAACTGCGCGTGGAATCCAGTCCCGAGGCCACCCATGCCGGGCGCGTGGCGCGGGGCCTGGCGTTGCGCGCGGACGCCTACCACGTCGCCGCGCTGTTCATGGCCGCATTGCCGCGTGACTACGTGCTCGACGGGGCCGGCCTGCTCACGTTCCAGTGCGGGCCGGCGGGAGAGGCGGCAGGGTACCAACGCTTCCCCGGTGCCAGCGTGGTGCGCGTGGCGCCGTTCGATCTGCATGCCCATGCCGGGCACGACCTGGCCACCCGCGAGCGGGCGGTGCTGGCCCTGATCGAACAGCACGGGCTGGCCCTGATCGACCGGGTCGGGGCCGATCCGCAGCCGTGGCAGACCGCGGCTGCGGCTGTCCGCGCGCAGGGCTTCGTCGCCGAGCACGAGGTGCCCCGGCTGGGGCGCGCGCTGCCGGGCCGGGCCGGCTGGATCCGCATCCATCGCAGCCTGGGCGGCGGCTTCGGCGAGCGCTGGGAAGCACGCGTGGTGGACCGCCACGGGGCGATCACCGCCTGCCATCCGATGCGCAGCCCGGCCGCGCTGGACCAGCGTGACTGGTTCAAGTGGTCGGCCTGGGAGCAGGGGGTCTTCGTGGTGCGCCAACGGCTGGGGCAGGTGGTGTTCACCCTGCGGCCGGCCAGCGCCGGGCAGCCGGCCACGTGCTGGGCGGCACTCTGAATCGATTTCACCTGCAACTGTCACGCCGATCGTGTCTAATACCGCTCCCCACGTTCACCCCCCACCCCCATGTCCCTGGATTCCCATGGCCCCGCGCCGTGCGACGACGCTGACGGCCACCTGGTCACCGCCGGTCCGCTGACCCCGCCGCCGGACAGCGCCGGTACCCTCGCCGACGAGAAAGCGCTGCGCCATTCGGTCGCCGAGGACGTGCAGGGCATGATCCTGGCCACCCTGGTGGCTTCGCTGGGGCTGGCCATCTTCGCCAAGGGCGGGCTGATGATCGGCGGCATGGCCGGGCTGGCGTTCCTGGCCCACTATGCCTTCGACTGGAACTTCGGCCTGGTGTTCGTGCTGGTCAACCTGCCGTTCTACTGGGTGGCGGTGCGCCGGATGGGCTGGGAGTTCACCCTCAAGACCTTCGCGGCGGTGACCGCCTGCGGCGTGCTGACCGACCTGCTGCCGCGCTGGGCCGATTTCGCCCACATGCGCCCGCTGTACTCGGCGCTGGTCGGCGGCGCCCTGGCCGGCCTGGGCATCCTGTTCTACATCCGCCACCGCGCCAGCCTGGGCGGCATCGGCATCCTGGCGGTGTACCTGCAGCGCACCCGCGGCTGGAGCGCCGGCAAGGTGCAGATGTCCTTCGACACGCTGCTGATGTGCGTGGCCTTCTTCGTGTTGTCCCCGTCGCAGGTGATGTACTCGGCCATCGGTGCGGTGGTGCTCAGCCTGGTGCTGATGTTCAACCACCGCCCCGGCCGCTACATGGGGGTCTGACCCGGCGGCGCTTGTTACCGGGCCCGCAGCTTCTGCAGCCGCGCATGCACCGGGCAGTCCGGGCTGTGCGCGCCGGGCAGGTAGCCCAGGCTCATCAGGAACTCGCCGGTGATCTCCCCGCCGGTGAAGCGGAAGGTCTTCTTGAACAGCTTCACCCAGGCCGCCTTGTCCTGGGGGTGGTGCGCGTCCAGCCACGCCGCGAAGCTGCCGTGGCTGGCCCGCAACTGCTGGATCACCTGCGCGTTGTGGACCGCCGCGTGCACCTTGAGCCGGTTGCGGATGATCCGCGCATCGCCCAGCAGGCGCGCGATGTCGGCGTCGGCGTAGGCGGCCACCGTGTCCACCTCGAAGCCGTCGTAGGCCGCCCGGAAGCCGCCGCGCTTCTTCAGGATCGTTTCCCAGCTGAGCCCGGCCTGGTTGATCTCCAGGATCAGGCGCTCGAACAGCTCGCGCTCCTCGCGCTGCGGGAAGCCGTACTCGTGGTCGTGGTAATGGCCGTGGACCGGATGGCCGGGGGCGATGAGGCAGTAGCCGCTCATGGGCGCGATTCCTCGGGCAAGGGGGGGGTGATGCTCTGCTGCGGGCCGCCATCGAGCGAGACCCCGCCCCAGCGCGGTGGCTGCACCTGCAGGCGGCCTTCCAGCAGCGCCGCGTTCGCGCGTGCGGCGGCGGCATTGCCGCCCGGCACCGGGAAGCTGATGTCACCGGCATCGGCCCAGCTCCCGGCCTCGCGCACATGCACCCGGCAGGTCCGGGCGCCATAGCTGCGCAGCGTGCAGAGCAGCATCTCATCCACGCCGTCGGCATCCAGGTCGCGGCGCAGCGCCACGCAGTCGGTATTCAACCGCAGGCAGTGGTCGGTGGATACGCGCCGCGCCAGCACCGCTGTCCACCAGTCCGGATCGGGTGGGGCCGCGCCAGTGGCGAGCTTGATGTGCTGCTGCATCACCACCGGATCGGTGATGGCCAGCTTTTTCTCGTCCGCCTCATCCCACCCATACCGCGAGCGCCGGGCCAGCGCGGTGGCGATGATGCTGCCCGCGCGGGCGTTGCCGCTGAACGCAGGGTCGTGCTGCAGGGCCTGCAGGGCGCTGACACCGCGACGTCCCATGCTGAAGCGCAGTGCCTCGGCGTCCTTGAGCTGGATCTCCGGTGCGCCCGCCTGGATGCGTGCGACCTGGCTGTTGACGCTGATCCGGATCGGATCGACCAGCGGTGAATTGGCCAACACCGCCGCTGCCAGCACCAGCCAGCACATCCAGCGGTTGGCCGGCTCGATGCGCTGCAACCAGTAGCCGCGCGGGCGCAGCACCGCCAGCGCATAGCCCAGCGCATAGCCGGCCACCAGCAGCGCCACCAGCAGGCCCCAGAAGCGCTCCAGGGTCCAGCCGTACTGGCCGATGCGCAGGCCCATCGCGTACAGCGCCAGCCCGGCATACACCGGCAGCGCCAGCAGGCCGGCCTCGGCCAGGCGGCGCAGCCAGACCGGGTAGGGCGGCTGCGCGCTGTCGTGCTGGTAGACCGCATTGACGAACACCACCAGCAGCAGCGCCAGCGTCAGCAGCAGGTGGGTCGCTGAACGCGTCCGCCACAGCGGCTCCAACCCGGTGAACGGCAGGCTCAGCACGAAGATCACCGCGATGAACGCCAGCAGGGGCAGCAGCCCGCGGCCCACGGCGAACACCACCAGGCGGATCATCTGGATGGCCCGATGCTGGGTGCGGCCGATCAGCACGCCGAAGCCGAACAGCGTGCCGGTGGCCAACGCGATGAAGGCATCCTCGCGGAACAGCTCACCGAAGAAATGGATGTCCAGCAGCTCGAACAAGGCGGCCCACAGCCACAGCAGCAGCCAGGTCAGGCCGGTGAAGGCCAGCGCCAGCGCCAGGGTCAATCCGTTCTGCCAGGCACGCTCGAACAGCGCGGCATACGACGCGCGCCAATCACCTTCCTGCAGCCGGAACTGCCACCACGGCAGGCTCACGAACACCGCGATGCCCATGCTGATCGAGAACGGCATCAACAGGCTGCCCTGGTGCGGCCCATCGGGCTGCCCGCTGAAATTCCAGCCGATCCAGCTGGCTAGGCCCAGCACCAGCACCGAGGCCAGTGCGGCATGCAGCCATAGCCGGCGGTCGCGCAGTTCCACCAGGGTCAACGCGACCGCGGTGGGCACGCTCAGCACCCAGGTATACCAGCGCACCCGATTGCAGAAATCGTTGAACGGCCAGCTGTCGCCCGCTTCCTGCACGGCATACAGCATCAGGCCCTGCAGCAGGGCGATCACCACGATCGCACTGCGCGTGGGGGTGGGGAGTGCCGGGTGGGCATTCATGCGCGCGGATCCTTCCGGGAAAGCACGCATGCTAGCCCAAGCGCTCACGCCCGTGGCCCGGGCCCAGCGGGTAGAATGGGCCCCATGTCAGAGCTTTCCACCTCCCTCGCCCATCACCTGCTGGTCGCGCTGCCATCGCTGACCGATCCCACCTTCGCGCGCAGCGTGGCGCTGATCTGCCAGCACGATGACAACGGCGCGATGGGCGTGCTGGTCAACCAGCCCTCCGAGTACACCCTCGGCGACGTCCTTGCCCAGATGGAGATCGCCACCGACGACAGCGCCCTGCGTGGCCAGGTAGTGCTCAACGGCGGCCCGGTGCACCCCGAGCGCGGCTTTGTCATCCATGACGACGCCCGCAGCTGGGACTCCAGCCTGGCCGTGGGCCAGGGCGTGTTCCTGACCACCTCGCGCGACATCCTCGAGGCGATGGCCCGCGGCGAAGGCCCGCGCAATGCGCTGGTCACCCTGGGCTGCGCCGGCTGGAGCGAGGGCCAGCTGGAAAACGAACTGGCCGAGAACAGCTGGCTGGCCGTGCCGGCCGATGCCGAATTGCTGTTCAGCACCCCGCTGGAGCAGCGCTGGCAGGGCGCCGCGTCGCGGATCGGCGTGGACCTGTTCCGGCTCACCGATTACAGCGGCCATGTCTGAGCCGACCGCGCCGCCGCCGTCCAGTGCGACCCCGGCGACGATTCGCCGCGACGGCACGGTGCTCGGCTTCGACGTCGGCTCGCGCCGGATCGGCGTGGCCATCGGCAGCTCCTTCGGCACCCATGCCCGCGCCATCGCCGTGGTCGACGTGCACGGCAACGGGCCGGACTGGGCCGCGGTGGAGCGCCTTATCAAGGAATGGCGGCCGGATGGCCTGGTCGTGGGTGACCCGCTCACCCTCGATGGCCAGGACCAGCCCAACCGCAAGCGGGCGCAGGGCTTTGCCCGCCAGCTGCGGGAGCGCTTCAAGCTGCCGGTGGTGCTGGTCGACGAGCGCTCCAGCTCGGTCGAAGCGGCACGCCGTTTCGCGGTCGAGCGCGCCGAAGGCCGCAAGCGTCGCCGCGATGCCGCCACCCTGGATGCGGTGGCCGCGGCGGTGATCATCGAACGCTGGCTGTCCTCGCCCGACGACGCCACCCCCGTTTCCTGACCCCTCAGACCCTGCCCATGACCGCCTCGCAACTCGACTCCGATGGACGCCTGCGCCACCTGCTGACCCTGGAAGGTCTGCCCCGCGACACCCTGTTGCAGCTGCTCGACCGTGCCGGCCAGATCCGCGATGCGGCCGTCGGCCGGGTCGGCAACAAGCGCCACGTGCTGGGCGGCTCGGCGGTGTGCACGCTGTTCTTCGAACCGTCCACCCGTACCCGCAGTTCGTTCCAGCTGGCCGCGCAGCGGCTGGGCGCGGACGTGCTCAACTTCGACGCCTCCACCTCGTCCACCCGCAAGGGCGAGACCGCCTGCGACACGCTGAAGAACCTGGAAGCGATGGGCGTGCGCGGCTTCGTGGTGCGCCATCCCGATGATGGCGCGGTGGCGGCGCTGGCCGCGGCGGCAGGCGAGGGCACGGCCCTGGTCAACGCCGGTGACGGCCGCAGCTCGCACCCGACCCAGGGCCTGCTGGACATGCTGACCCTGCGCCAGGCCAAGGGCAGTGATTTCTCGAAGATGAAGGTGATCATCGTCGGCGACGTGAAGCATTCGCGCGTGGCCCGCACCGACCTGCATGCCCTGCGCACGCTGGGCGTCGGCGAGATCCGCGTGTGCGGCCCGCAGTCGCTGCTGCCGGACGATGACACCCTCAAGGGCTGCATCGTCGGCCAGGATTTCGATGCCATGCTCGAAGGCGTCGATGCGCTGATGATGCTGCGCCTGCAGCGTGAGCGCATGGAAGAAGGCCTGGTGCCCTCGCTGGAGCAGTACCACGCGCAGTACGGCCTGGATGCCACGCGCCTCAAGCGCGCCGGCACCGATGCCGCCGTGCTGCACCCGGGCCCGATCAACCGCGGCGTGGAAGTCACCGACGAGGTGGCCGACGGCCCGCAGTCGTGGGTGCTGCGCCAGGTCGCCAACGGCGTGGCCGTGCGCATGGCGGTGCTGGAGACGTTGTTGGGGTGAGGGTGGGTCGGATCGTGTAAACGCCGGACGCAATGGGGGGCGGTGTTTTGGCCGCCTCCGGATGCCTGGGCCGCGCTGCGCGCGGTGTCCGGCCAACGGCCGGGGCTACGGATTTTTACCGGGCCATTGGGATTGGGATCAACCAACCGTTGGCTTCGGTAGGTGTGCACGCGGGGGACGCGATGGGGGGCGGTGTGTTTCCGCCTCCGGATGCGTGGGCCGCGCGGTGTCCGGCCAACGGCCGGGGCTACGAATTTTTACGGGGCCATTGGGATTGGGATCAACCGACCGTTGGCTTCGGTTGGTGTGAACGCGGGGACGCAATGGGGCGGTGTGTTTCCGGCTGGATGCGTGGGCCGCCATTGGGATTTGGATCAATCGAACGAGGACCCGTACTGCGGTAGCGCCGGCCGTTGGCCGGCCCACGGGGTGCGGGATCGGGCCTACAGCGGCCAACGACACCATGCATACCTGTATTCACCGATGTTCGCGGTCATCCCTGCGCGAATTGGATTGCCGACGATGTAGCGTGCGTGGCGCAACAACGCGTCGTCCGCGCGCAGTGCATGATCGAAATATCCGGGTTGCCACACCTTTCCTTGACTGTGATTGAGGCGGTTCACCGCCAGCGCACTTGAAGATTTGAAGCGTCGCGCGATGTACGCCAGCGATTTGGAGCGCAGTTCGAACATCCAGTGAATGTGGTCGGGCATGACCACCCACGCCAGGGTATGGGTGCATCGGCTTCGATCCATCATTCGGAACTGATCGACCACGATCCCGGCGGCGTCGGGATCATCAAACCAACGCGTCTGCCCGGTGCAACGTGTCGTCAGGACGTAGATCTGCCCAACGATGCTGCGACGCCCAAGACGGAGACGGTTGCTGCTCATCCACCCATCCTGGCCTGATGGGTGGGCGTTGGAAGCCAGGGTAACGCCGACATTTGCGTCGGCTGTTACCGTGCTTCAGTCAGGGAGCGATACGTGAGCCGGCCAACGGCCGGCGCTACCGCGGTGCGGGCGTTTGCTTGATTGATCCAGATCCCAATGGCCGCGTTAAAATTCGTCGCCCAGGCCCCGACGGCGGACCCACACCGCGCCCCTGTTGCGTCCGGCGTTCACACCATCCGGAGCAGCCCATCAGGCGGACATGATCCCCGGTCGAAACGCAGCCGGCCAACGCCGGCGCTACCGCTTCTGCGTGAACAGCCACTCCCACATGGCCGCATCTGCATACGTCGCATCCCACGCGTTATGGTTGCCCTGCGGGTACTCGGTGTAGCGCACGTCCACCGCACCCGCGCGGTCGAACGCCGCCTTCAACCGGCGGTCGTCGTCGGGCAACACCACGTCATCCAGCGCGCCATGGAACATCCAGATCGGCGTCGCCTTCAGGCGTGCGGCCATGGCCGCGTACGGATCCGCGTTGCCCGCCACCGGTTCCACGAACAAGGTGGGGCGCACCGCGCGCGGGGCCAGTACCGCGCCGCACACCGGTACGATCGCGGCGAAACGGGTGGGGTCGTCCAGCGCGATGTTCCAGCTGCCATAGCCGCCCATGGACATGCCGGTGAGGTACTGCCGCTGGCGATCGGCGCCGAACTCGGCCAGCGTGGCATCGAGTGCGGCCAACGCGGCGCGGTTGTTGTCACCCGACCACTCTTCATCCCCAGGCACCTGCGGCAGCACCACCAGCGCCGGGAAGCTGTCGGCATGGCGGCGCAGATAGGGGCCCAGCCCGGCCTCGGTCTGGGCCTGGTTGTCGTTGCCGCGCTCGCCCGAACCGTGCAGGAACAGCACCACCGGCAACGGCGCGGAGGCCGCGCGCGCGCCCCGAGGAATGAATACCTGGTAGTAGCGGGGGTGGCCGTCGAGCGTGACCGCGCGGGCCTCGAAACGGCCCGCGTCCCCACGCGTCGGCGCGCAGCCGACCACGCTCAGCATCGCCATCGCGCACAGCAGCCACCGCGCCTGTCGTCGTGCCATTGCCCATCCTCGACTGGAATCGTTTCCAGTCTAGGTCGCCGGGCGTTGCCGGGCATCTTGCAGTGCGTCAGTGCGGGCGCGGTGCCGAGGCCAGGATCGCCATCTGCTCGATCGCCTCGGGGTGGCCGTCGGCGGCAGCGGCCTGCACCTGGGCCAGGCTGGGGTGGACCACCAGCAGCAGCGGGTTCTCGCACTGCGGACAGTCGAACTGGGCCTCGTCCTCGTGCAGCTCCATCGGCATCTGGCGCGCGGTGCCCTGCCACTCACAGGCAGGGCAGCTGTGCACCTGGTCGCGCCAGCCGGGAACGAAATAGTTGTCGAGGGTCAGCGCCATCGGCGGCTCCAGGGTTTCAAAGGTCAGTGCAGCAGGATCAGGGTGGCCAGGCCGAGGAAGCTGAAGAAGCCCATCACGTCGGTCACTGCGGTCACCACCACGGTGCCGGCCACGGCCGGATCGACGTTCATGCGCTTGAGCAGCAGCGGCAGCAGCACGCCGGCCAACGCGGCCGCGCAGAAGTTGATGATCAGCGCCAGGGTGATCACCAGCGACAGCAGGAAGCTGTGGAACCAGAGGTAGGCGATGATGCCGACCACGGTGCCGATCAGGGTGCCGTTGATCAACGCCACGCGTGACTCCTTCCACAGCAGGATGCGCGCGTTGCTCTGGCCGACCTGGCCCAGCGCGATGCCGCGCACCATCAGGGTCAGCACCTGCACGGCGGCATTGCCACCCACGCCGGCCACGATCGGCATCAGCACCGCCAGCGCAACCACCTTCTGCAGGGTCAGCTCGAACTGGCCGATCACGCTGGCGGCCAGGAACGCGGTGCACAGGTTGATGCCCAGCCAGACCACGCGGCCGCGCACGGCGCGCTTGATCGGCGAGAACAGATCTTCTTCTTCGTCCAGACCTGCCGCGCCCAGCGCCTGGTGCTCGGCCTGCGAGCGGATGATGTCGACTACGTCATCGATGGTGATGCGGCCGAGCAGGATGTTGTTGTCGTCCACCACCGGCGCGGAGACCCAGTCATGATCGGAGAACTGGCGCGCGACTTCATCGGCGCTCTCGCCGACGTCGATCGCCGGCTGTTCGTCATCGATCAGCCGGTTGATCGGGGTGTTGTCCTCGTGGGTGACCAGCGCGGCCAGCGACAGGCGGCCCAGGTACTGATGGCGGCGGCTGACCACGAACAGGTGATCGGTGTGGTCGGGCAGTTCGCCGCGCAGGCGCAGGTAGCGCAGCACCACGTCCACATTGACGTCGGCGCGCACGGTCACCACGTCCGGGTTCATCAGGCGGCCGGCGCTGTCCTCGGGGTAGGACAGCACCTGCTCGAGCCGCTCGCGGTTCTCGCGGTCCATCGACTTGAGCACTTCGTCGATGACCGTGTCCGGCAGGTCCTCGACCAGGTCGGCCAGGTCATCGATGTCCAGGTCTTCGACCGCGGCGATGATTTCGTCCGGGTCCATGTCGGCCAGCAGGCTTTCGCGCACTTCCTCGCCGACGTGGACCAGCACCTCGCCGTCGTCTTCCGGGTCGACCAGGCCCCAGACGATCTCACGCTTGCCCGGCGGCAGGGACTCGAGCAGGTTGCCGATTTCGGCCGGCGCCAACGTGTTGACCAGCCGGCGCACCGGACCCAGTCGCCCGCTGTCCAGTGCATCGGACAACAGCCGCAGCTGGCGTGCCGTCTTGTCGTGGCGTACGGCTTCGGCCATGGGCAGCTCCTGCGGGAAAAGAAAAGGCCGCGATCCGGACAGGATGCGGCATGCGGGGTGGTCAGCGCGTCATTATCGCGTGCTTGTGTGTCAATCGGGTAGGTGCAGGCGGCCTGAAATGCGCCCCCAACAGGGGCTGCAACGGCTGACCTGACCCGGCTCACGCATCGCACGGGCGCGCCAAGCCTGCCACGTTCGGGAACCATTCTCGATGGAATGCCATCGGGGATGGCGGGGGGAGACTCGATTAGCGCCCTTGTGCTGACTCGGATTCAGTATCAAAGCAATGGGTCGTTCGCATCCCGTCTGCGGGCGCGTTCAAGGTGAGCATCCTGCTCTCCCGCACGATTCATTGACGCTTTGCGCAGCTAATTTTTAGATCAAGGGGGTGTCGCGCCCGATGGCGCTGTTCGGGGCCGCGAGCGCCCTCGTGGAGCGTCGTGTCATTGAGCAGGTCTTGAGTGGAGAATCCAGTGACCGGTTCACGCGCCAGGAGGTGCTCTGCGGCTGCGGCGGCTCTCGCGTTTTCGTGCTGGATGGGAGGCAGGCAAGGGTAGGGGATCAAAACAAAGTAGATCTACCGCTTGGAAAATAGTCCCGCCAGGAACATGTGAGTCGCGTGAAACCAGTTGGCCACGCGCGCGAATGTGCAGTGCAGGGGCATTCTTTACCGCAGGCATGCGAAACGCGGAGGCGCGGAACTCTTCTGCGATCCTGGTCCGGCTCAACTCATCCGATAGTTCAAGCCACAGGCCCGAGCCTAATCCTTCCTTGCAATCCTGAATCGAAATGCCATGACGCGTTGCCTCATAACACCCTGCTACGACAACGCTCTGGCCCAGAGGGGTTCGCTTCAATTGATCAAGCTCTACATCCCTTGATTCAACGTGGCAAGCGCTCGCGCCTGCCAGTTCGCTGAAAGCTGCAACCAATAGCAAGGCGAATCGCTTCATGGGGTGCATGCTCCGTTCTGACAGGAGGTTTTTACGCTCCCCTTGGCCTGGGATTGGATGGCGCCTTCGTCGCGGCCGGTCCCAACTTCCCAAAGGCCCCAAGGGGAACGGAGCTGGAGGGACTCGTGATAAGCGGCCTCGGCGCGATATGCGCGAAGTTCGCCTTGAAGCAACGATCGACGGCTACCCACCATGGGGGGCATGCCCTTGCTGAGTCTGTCGCGCTGATCCAGACCGTGCGAGCCTTCGTGCAATGCGGTCGAATTGAAGATGCTTTGGGCGCTCGTTTCGCGATTACTCATGCTCTTCATCGCCGCCATGTTGAAGGACACTGTTGTAAGGCTTCCATTTTTTACAGCCGTTCCGTACGCATCCATGGACGTTTCCCGTACTTCAACGCCGTTGTCCACACCTTCACTTCCGTAGAATTTAGCTATCGCAACCGATCTTGAATCGCTAATCCGGGTACCAGTCTGCTCCTTGGCAGACTGCTTTATCGATCTGAGTGCGGCTCTCATTCCCGGGCACAGATCTTTGCTGCCCTTGCAAAGATAGCGTCCATCCGGGTCGATGGCAGAATAAGGGTTGTTGGCCACATAGGCGTAGCGATTGAAGTTGCTTCCGTCCTGCCCAACCCGCACAGGGTCAGTGGACAAGAACCTGCCGAGCGCAGGATCGTAGTAGCGTTGCTGCATATAGGTCAGCCCGGTGGCGATATCCTCCACGTGTCCGGTATAGCCAGGGCCATCCGTTTGCAGTGAAGCAGTTTGACCTCCGTAGGGCTCATGGCTGTGCCGTTCGACCACCCGCCCATTCTCGTCGGTGACAGCCACGATAGAGCCCAGCGCATCGGTATGAATTTACTTAACCACGCTCTGCGCCATCGCGACACTCGGGATGAATGGCGACGACAACAGCAGAATAAATGGAAGGGTGAAGTTCAAGGTCCGTCCTTGGTGCCGCATCGAGTTGTGGAGATTGAATCCATGTTTCAATTCGTCAGGCTGGCCTTTTCGATCCAGCGTTCAATGCCCCGCCGGTCGCGCGCCTGCATCAGCTTCGGCGCCATCGCCTGCACCGCCGACAGGTCACTGTCGCGGACCGCGCGGCGTACTTCCAGCAGGGTGCCCGGGTGCAGGCTGAACTCGGTGAGGCCCAGCGCCAGCAACAGACGGGTCATGCGCGGGTCGCCGGCGATTTCGCCGCACACCGCCACCGGGATGTCGTACTCGCGGCCGGTGCGCAGGATGTGCGCCAGCAGGCGCACCACCGCCGGATGCAGCGGCGAATACAGCTCGCCGACCGCCTCGTTGTTGCGGTCGGCGGCCAGCAGGTACTGGACCAGGTCGTTGGTGCCGATCGAGAGGAAGTCGACCAGATCGATGAAGCTCTCCAGCGCGATCGCCGCGGCGGGGACTTCGATCATCGCCCCGAACGGGATGTGCTCGGCCACTTCGTGGCCTTCGGCGCGCAGCAGCTCGGCCTGCTTGGCCAGGCGCCGCCGCACCGCGAGGATTTCCTCACGGCTGCTCACCATCGGAATCAGGATGCGCAGCTTGCCGTACGCCGAGGCGCGCAGGATCGCGCGCAGCTGGGTGTCGGCCACCTTGGGCCGGGCCAGCGACAGGCGTACCCCGCGCAGGCCCAGTGCCGGGTTTTCCTCGTTGCTCAGGGTCAGCCCGGTGCGGTCGGCCTTGTCCGCGCCCAGGTCCAGGGTGCGGATGGTGACCGGCCGCCCGCTCATGCCGAGTGCGGCGTCGCGGTAGGTTTCGAACTGCTCCTGCTCATCGGGCAGCTCGTTGCGCTGCAGGAACAGGAATTCGGTGCGGTACAGGCCCAGCCCGTGCGCGCCCAGCGCATGGGCCTGGGTGACATCCTCGCTGGACTCGGCGTTGGCGAGCAGGGCGATGTCCACGTTGTCGCGGGTCCGGCTGGGCTTGGTCCGCAGCCGGCCCAGCTCGCGTTGCTCCCGCGCATGCTCGCGCAGCCGCACCCGGTAATCGCGCAGGTCCGCCGCCTGCGGGTTGATGGTCACCGTGCCGTCGCTGCCGTCCATGATCAGCACATCGCCATCGGCGACCTTCTGCAGCACGTTGGGTACGTTGACGATCAGCGGCAGGTGCAGGCTGCGGGCCAGGATCGCGCTGTGCGACAGCGCGCTGCCGCCGGCGGTGACGATGCCGACCACGCCGTGGGCCTGCAGCTGGGCCAGCTCGGACGGGGCGATGTTGTCGCAGACCAGGATCTCCCCGGCCATGCCCTTCACGTCCGGCGGGCGCTTCTGCAGGAAGGCGTGGATGCGCCCGATCACATGGTCCAGGTCGTCCATGCGGCTCTTCAGGTAGGCATCGTCCATGCCATCGAAGACCTTGGCCAGGCGGTCGCGCTGCACGCGCAGCGCATAGCCGGCGCTGTAGGGGCCGCTGCGGATCAGCTCGTCCAGCCCGAACAGCAGCTCCGGGTCATCCAGCAGCAGCGCATGCAGGTCCAGGAACTCCCCGACCTCCTGGTTCAGCGCGCCCTGCAGGCGCTGGCGCAGGTCGTGCATTTCCGCGCGGGCCGCGTCCACGGCCTGGTGCAGGCGCTGCAGCTCGGCCTCGACCTTGGCCGCGGGGATGCGTTGCTCGGCCACTTCCAGCGCATGCGGCAGGCGCACCCGGGCGCGGCCCAGGGCATTGCCGCGCGAGGCACCGTGGCCGGCCAGCAGCAGGGCACCGGAGGCGGTCCGTGCCGGTGTGCCAGAACCCGGTCGCGACGGCTGCCCCGGCATGCTCAGCTGTCCTCGTCGAAACGCCGCTCGAACAGCGCCACCACCGCCTCCATCGCGGCGGCCTCATCTTCGCCATCGATGCGCACGGTGACCGGGGTGCCCTGGCCGGCGGCCAGCAGCATCACGCCCATGATGCTCTTGGCGTTGATCTCCCGGCCCTTGGCGGCCATGGTCACGTTGCAGCGGAAAGGGGCCAGCTCCTGCACCAGCTTTGCAGTGGCGCGGGCGTGCAGGCCCAGGCGGTTGGATACGGTGAGTTCACGTTCAAGCATCGTCGACAATCGCTCCATTGCGAGTGCCTGCCGCAGCAGTGGCAGGTAGTTGATCCAGTCCCTGTTCCGGATAATTCATCACCCGCAACAACATCGGCAGGCTAAGCGCCGAAACCCGGCGAGCCGGGGTGCCCAGACGAGCCAGTTGCCCGGCCAGATTGCTGGGGCTGGCGCCGTACAGGTCGGTCAGGATCAGCACGCCCTGGCCACTGTCCACCCGGCGCAAGGCGGCCGAGGCGAGTGGGAGCAGGACGTCCAGGTCTGCGTCGAACGGTACTTCGAAAGCTTCGGTCTTCAGCGGCAGGTGCCGCAGCAGCCGGGTCGCCACATCCAACAGCGAGGTGCCGACACCGGGGTGGGTTACGAGGAGAATGCCACAGGTCATCTTCGAACGTTAACAGGTCAACATGAATTGGGGGTAGGGGTAGGCCGCATGGGGCCTGCCCCGGGGGTGGCCGGGGCCGGGTCCGACGCGCCTCCAACGCGCTTGTCGGGCCCGGTGTGGCGGTCAATCCTGCTCGCGATGGAAGGTGGCGACCTCGGCCCAGCCCTGGTCACGGGCGTGCCGGGCCATGCGCTCGGCCATGTACACCGAGCGGTGCTTGCCGCCGGTGCAGCCGAAGGCCACGGTCACATAGCTGCGGGTGTCGTTGCCCAGGCGCGGCAGCCAGGTATCGAGGAAGTCGATGAGCTGGCCGGCGTAGCGCTGCACGTCCGGCTGCGCATCCAGGTGCTCGCGCACGCCGGCATCGCGGCCGGTCAGCGGGCGCAGGGCCGGGTCCCAGTGCGGGTTGGGCAGGACCCGCACATCGAACACGAAGTCGGCCTCGGCCGGCACGCCGCGTTTGTAGGCGAAGGATTCAAACAGCAGCGACAGCTTGTTGCCGTGGGCCAGCGCGAATTCGGTGACCACCTTGCGGCGCAGCTGGTGCACGTTGAGGCTGGTGGTGTCGATCACCGCATCGGCGGCGCGGCGCAGCGGAGCGGTCAGTTCGCGCTCGCGGGCGATCGCCTCGGGCAGCGACAGGCCCAGCTGGCTCAGCGGGTGGCGGCGGCGGGTGTCGGCGTAGCGCTTGAGCAGGGTTTCATCGGTGGCATCGAAGAACAGCAGCTGCGCGTCCAGGCCGGCCGCCAGGGCTTCCTCACGCCAGTGCGAGAGCTGGCTCAGGTCGCTCTGGCCGCGCACGTCGATGCCCACCGCCAGCCGCCGTGGCGCGTCGGCGTCATGCCCGGCCAGCAGGCTGCGCACGAAATCGGGCAGCAGGTTGATCGGCAGGTTGTCCGAGCAGTAGTAGTCGAGGTCTTCCAGGGTCTTCAGCGCGACCGTCTTGCCCGACCCGGACAGGCCACTGACGATGATCAGGGTGGCGGCCGGGGCGGAGGCGGGGGCGGGGCTGTTCATGGCGTTCGTCGTTCCAACAGGTTGCTGTGGCGGGCGATGAACATCGCCGCGGGGTCGATACCCTTGGTACGTAGAATGTGCAGCCGGGTGGCCGCCTCGGTCAGTACCGACAGGTTGCGGCCGGGCATCACCGGCAGGGTGATCAGCGGCACGTCCAGGTCCAGCACGTGGCGGGTGCCGGAATCGCCGGTCAGGCGCTCGTAGCCATGCGGAGTGGGTTCGGTCATGGGCTTGGTCAGGTGCACGATCAGCCGAAGATACTTGTTCTTCTTTACCGCCGTGTCACCGAACATCTCGCGCACGTTGAGCACGCCCAGGCCGCGTACCTCCAGCAGGTCCTGGAGCAGTTCCGGGCAGGTGCCGTCGAGCACGTCCGGGGCGATCTGGGTGAACTCGGGGGCGTCATCGGCCACCAGCCGGTGCCCGCGGCTGAGCAGTTCCAGGGCCAGCTCGCTCTTGCCCGATCCCGCCTCGCCGGTGATCAGCACCCCGATCGAGTAGATCTCCATGAACACGCCATGCAGGATCACCCGCGGCGCCAGCGTGCGCGCCAGGTGGTAGGACAGGTGGTTGAGCAGTTCATGGCCGCGCTTGGGCGAGATCCACAGCGGGGTCTGCGATTCGTCGGCCGCCGCGCGCAGGTCTTCCGGGCAGGGCTGGTTGCGGGTGATCACCAGCGCCAGCGGGTGCGAATGCATGATCCGCTCGATGGTCTCCCAGCGCTGGCGCGAGTCCAGCGAGTCCAGCCAGGACAGTTCCTCGGTGCCCAGGATCTGCACCTTGTTGGGGTAGATCGCATTGAGGTAACCGGCCAGCGACGGGCGCCGGGACACGGTGTTGCCCGCTTCCAGTTCGCGGCGCTCGCCCTGCTGCCCGGCGATCCAGCGCAGGGCCAGGCGGTCGCGTTGCTGTTCGAACAGTTCACGCGCGGTGATGCTGGTATTCATGCGGCACTCGCCGGCGGGGGAAACTCGATGACCCGACGCAGTGCCTCGCCGTCGCGCGCTTCGCGCAGCGCCTGGCGGATGGCCGGCTCGGAGAACAGCTCGGCCAGCTCGGACAGCAGCATCAGGTGTTGATGGGTGTAGTGCGCGGGGACGGCAATGGCGAACACCAGGTCCACCGGTTCGTCGCCGCCAAACTCGACCGGCGCCTCCAGCCGCAGCAGCGCGCCGCGGGGGCGCTCGAGCAGGGGAGCACGGCCATGCGGGATGGCGATGCCATGGCCGATCGCGGTGCTGCCCAGCTGTTCGCGCTGGCACAGGTTCTGGTAGATCTGCTCGGCGTTGGCTTCGCGGCAGGCCAGCAGCCGGGCGGCGGCCAGCAGCACGCTGTCGCGATCGGCGGCCGGCAACACTTGCGTGCGCACGGCCGCCAGAAGATCAGTCAAGGGCATGTCAGGGGAGAGCGAGGACGTCAGTCGTCATTGTCGCCCACCGGCAGCGGTGCGTGCTGCTGTTTTTTCTCCTTGTGCTTGATGACAAGGCGGTCCAGCTTGTCGGCCAGGATGTCGATCGCGGCATACATGGTCTGGCCACCGGCCTCGGCGTGCAGGGTCTGGCCGGGGACGTTGGCACTGGCATCGACGTGGTGCTCGTTCTTGCGCAGGCCCAGGGTGACGCGAACCTCGCAGTGCTGGTCGAAGTGCTTGGCCAGGCGCTGCAGCTTGGTTTCCACGTACTCCTGCAGGGCCGGGGTGACTTCCACGTCTTTGCCAAACGTCTCGATGCGCATCGGGTTTCTCCTTTGTTCGGATGTGCCAATGAACCTTCCCGCCGGGCGCGGTGGAGCGTCAGACGATTCTTACCCTTTCGTGCGAGGCGGAAATGTTCATGGCCTCACGATACTTCGCCACGGTGCGGCGCGCCACCGGTATTCCCGAGGTCTTGAGCAGGTCAGCCAGCTTGGCGTCAGAAAGCGGCTTGCGCGGGTTCTCATCGTCGATCAGGCGCCGGATCATGGCCTGGATGGCGGTGCTGGACGCCTCCCCGCCACTGTCGGTGTCAATGCCCGAGGCGAAGAAACTCCGCAGCGCCAGGGTGCCGCGCGGGGTGCGCACGTACTTGCGCGCGATGGCCCGGGAAATGGTCGATTCGTGCAGGCCCAGCTCGCTGGCCACCTCGCGCAGGGTCAGCGGGCGCAGCGCCTGTTCGCCGAATTCCAGGAACGCGGCCTGCTGCTGCAGCAGGCTGCGCATCACCCGCAGCAGGGTTTCCCCGCGGGCCTCCAGGCCCTTGAGCAGCCAGCGCGCTTCCTGCAGGTGGGCGCGCAGGTAGCCGGCATCGGCATCGCCGCAGCGCCGGATCATCTGCTCGTAGCCGCGGTGGATGACGACCTTCGGACCGGCATGGCCGGCCAGGGCCGCGCGCCAGACGCCGTTCTGGCGCCAGACCACGCAGTCGGGCACCACGTAGCTGTCGTGGGCCAGCTCGCCGATCTGGGTGCCCGGGCGCGGGTCCAGCGAACGCAGCAGCTGCACCGCGGTTTCCACTTCCGGCAGCGGCTCGCGCAGTTCGTGGGCCAGGCCGGCCACGCCGCTGCGCGGCAGGCGCTCCAGCGGACCGTCGGCAATGCGCCGGGCCAGGGCCAGGCCGGGGGTGTCCGGCGACAGCACGTCCAGCTGCAGCTGCAGGCATTCACCCAGGGTGCGCGCGCCGACCCCGATCGGGTCGAAGCGCTGGATCTGGTGCAGCACGGTCAGGATCTCGGCCTCATCGGCGTGGATGGCCGGCAGCAGGGTCTCGGCGATGGCCGACAGCGGCTCGCGCAGGTAACCGTCTTCTTCGAAGGCGTCGATCAGCGCCGCGCCGATGCTGCGGTCGCGCGCGGACAGGTGCGACAGGTGCAGCTGCCACAACAGGTGGTCGGCCAGGCTTTCGGTTTCGGCCACGCGCTCGGCGGCGCTGCCGTTGTCATCATCGTCGAAGGAACCGCCGCTGTTGCCGCTGCTCCAGTCGCCTTCGCCGGGGGCCCAGTCCTCGCTGGCGCTGGCCTGGTGCTCGCCATCGGTGTGGGTATCGGCGGGGGTGGGCGGGCGCTCGTCGTCGCCGGGCGCCACCTCCAGGCCCGGCTCGGCGTTCTCGGCCCAGTCCAGCAGCGGGTTGGTTTCCACTGCTTCGGCGATTTCCAGCTCCAGCTCCGCGCTGGACATCTGCAACAGCTTGATGGCCTGACGCAGCTGCGGCGTCATGACCAGTTGTTGCCCCAGCGATGTCTGCAGCCGTGCTTTCATGCCTGTGCCGAACGAAGGGAAGGCGTTGCGACGGCCGCCGATCAGAGCTTGAAGGTGTCTCCAAGGTAGACGCGACGGACATCGGCATTGTCCAGGATCGCGTCTGGCGCCCCCTGGGCCAGTACGCTGCCTTCGTTGAGGATATACGCGCGGTCGCAGATTCCCAAGGTTTCGCGCACATTGTGGTCGGTGATGAGCACCCCGATGCCGCGCTGCTTGAGGTGGGTGACGATGCGCTGGATCTCCCCGACCGAGATCGGGTCCACGCCGGCGAAGGGCTCATCGAGCAGGATCAGGCGCGGGCGGGCGGCCAGCGCACGGGCGATCTCGCAGCGACGGCGCTCGCCGCCGGACAGGCTGGCGCCGAGCTGGTCGGCCACGTGGCCGATCTGCAGCTCGTCCAGCAGCGAATTCAGCTCCTTCTCGCGGCCGGCCTTGTCCAGGTCTTCGCGCAGTTCCAGCACCAGGCGGATGTTGTCGGCCACGGTCAGCTTGCGGAACACCGACGGCTCCTGCGGCAGGTAGCCCACGCCCTGCTTGGCCCGGGTGTACATCGGGTCGGCGGTGATGTCCTTGCCGTCCAGCACGATGCTGCCGGCGTCGGCCTCGACCAGGCCCACGATCATGTAGAAGCAGGTGGTCTTGCCGGCGCCGTTGGGGCCGAGCAGGCCGACCACTTCACCGGCTTCCAGGGTCAGGCCGAAATCCTTGACCACTTCGCGCTGCTTGTAGCGCTTGCGCAGGCCTTTGGCGACGAGCATTACTTCTTGCTCCCGGCGGTGGGGACGGTGGTCTTGGCCGCCGGGGTGGCGGCCGGGGCGGCGGTCTTGTTCTTGGGCGGGATGACCGTGCGCACGCGCGAGCCGTCGCCGCCGCTGTTCATCTCACCGGTACGGGTGTTGTAGGTCATCTTCTGGCCGGCATTGGTGCCGCGCGCGCTCTTGACGTGGTAGTTGCCGGTCAGCACCAGCACCTCGGCCTTGATGTCGTAGTCGATGCGGTCGGCGCTGGCATCCATCCAGCTGCCGTCATCGAGCTGCTGCTTGAGCTTGGCCTGCTTGCCGGTGAACACCGCACGCACCGCTTCGCCGTCCTTCATGAAGATCTCGGCGTCGGACGAGCGCAGGTCCAGGGTGCCCTGGGTGATCACCACGCCCTGGGACAGGGTGGTCTTGCCATCGCCGATCAGGGTGCCCGACTGGGCGCCGGCTTCGATGTTCATGTCCTGGTTGCGGTCGGTGGACTTCGCACTGGCCAGGGCCGGGGCCAGAAGACTGATCGCGCAGGCGGCTGCAAATAGGATCTTCATGAAAGGGGTCTGTCCTGCGAGGGTTGGGGTCAAGGGCCGGCGGCTGCCGGTCCAGTGGATCAGGGGCTGCGGGGCCCGGCGCCGGTCACGACGTCGCCAGGGCGGGTGGCTCAGCGTCGGGGCGTGTAACGGCCCTTGGACTGGCTCAGGAAATGATAGGTCTTGTTCTTGGAATCCAGCTCGAACCCGACCCCGGACTGGGTCATGCCCGGCCGGGTCAGGGTCACCAGGGCATCGGTGCTGGCGCGGTTTTCCTTGGGAAACACGTCCAGGTGGTCGGTGCGGAAGGTGGTCGGCGGCACGCTGGGGACCTTGGGGCTGTCGCCGCTGACATTGCCGGTGAGCTTGAGCTGGTCGCCCTTGGCGCTGACCCAGCCCTTCTCGCTGCGCAGCTCCCAGTGGTTGCCCTCGTTGTCGGGCAGCAGGAACAGCGGCGTGGCGATGGCCATGGTTTCATCGTTGCGCGAGCGCTCCAGCAGCGGGGCCTGCAGGGTGGTGGACTCCTTGCCCTGGTCGTCCAGCGCCACGATCTGGAAATCGTGCAGCACGTAATCCTTGCTGCCGTCATCGGTGGCTTCGGCGACCGGCTTGTCGCGGTGGCGCAGCAGCGACCAGCCGCTCAGCAGCGCGGCCACCAGCAGCAACCCGCCCAGGGCGGTGCGCCAGCTCATGCGCCGAACCTCGCCAGCACCGCGTCCACCTTGCCCTGTGCGGCCAGCAGCACGTCGCACAGCTCGCGCGCGGCGCCACGGCCGCCGTTGGAACGGGTCTGCCAGTGCACCCGCTCGGCAATCCAGGGGTGTGCGTCGGCGGGCGCCACGGCCAGGCCGACCGCGCACAGGGGGCCCAGGTCGGGCAGGTCGTCGCCCATGAAGGCGACCTGGTCCAGGCCGATGCCGTGGGTGTCGCACAGCGCGCGCACGCTGGCCAGCTTGTCGCCGACCGCGATCTGGGTGTCGATGCCCAGGTCCGCGCCCCGCTTCTGTGCCGACAGGCTGTTGCGCGCGGTGATCAGCACCGGGTGGATGCCGTGCTGTTGCAGCAGTTTCAGGCCAAGTCCGTCCTGCACGTAATACGCCTTGCTCTCGTTGCCCTCACGGTCGTAGTAGAGCCGACCGTCGGTGAGCGTGCCGTCCACGTCGAAGCAGGCCAGCCGGATGCGGCCGGCGATGGCATGCAGGTGGGACGGGAAACCGGGCAGCGGGGAATAGGGCATCGGCGGGGAAGGTCTGGCTGAATGGAGGAAGGGAACTGTGGTTTAAACCACCCGGGCCCGCAACAGGTCATGAATGTTGAGTGCGCCGACCAGCCGGCCGTCGCCATCGACCACCATCAGGCCGGTGATCTTGTGGGTCTCCATCAGCCGCGCGGCCTCGGCGGCGAGCTGGTCGGCGCCGATGGTGCGCGGGTTGCGGGTCATCACCTCGGCGATCCTGGCGCTGCGCACGTCCAGCTCGGTATCCAGCGCGCGGCGCAGGTCGCCGTCGGTGAACAGCCCGATCAGGCGCTGGTCGGCGTCCACCACGGCGGTCATGCCCAGCCGCTTTCGGCTCATTTCCACCAGCGCCTCGCTCAGGCTGGCCTCGGCGCCCACCTGCGGCAGCTCCTCGCCGCTGTGCATCACATCGGTGATGTGCAGCAGCAGGCGCCGGCCCAGGCTGCCGGCCGGGTGCGAGCGGGCGAAGTCGTCGGCGGTGAAGCCGCGCGCGTCCAGCAGGGCCACGGCCAGCGCATCGCCCATGGCCAGCGAGGCGGTGGTGCTGGAGGTGGGGGCCAGCGCCAGCGGACAGGCTTCGGCCGGGACGCTCACGTCCAGGTGCACGTCGGCGGCCACCGCCAGGCTCGATTGCGGCCGCCCGGTCATGGCGATCAGCCGGTTGCCCTGGCGCTTGAGCACCGGCAGCAGCATCAGCAGTTCGTCCGACTCGCCCGAGTAGGACAGCGCCAGCACCACGTCATCCTCGGTGATCATGCCGAGGTCGCCGTGGCCGGCCTCGCCCGGGTGGACATAGAAGGCCGGGGTGCCGGTGGAGGCCAGCGTGGCGGCGATCTTGCGCGCCACATGGCCGGATTTGCCCATCCCGGTGGCCACTACCCGGCCCTTGCCCTGCAGCACCAGCTGGCAGGCCTGGCTGAAGGCATTGCCCAGCCGGTCGGCCACCGCGGCCAGGGCGTCGGCCTCGATCTGGAAGACGCGGCGGCCGCTGGCGACCAGTGCCGCGGGGTCGGCCGGATGGGGGAGCAGGGGCGATACAGCCATGCGGGCGCCACGCGTAAGAGTAGAATGAGCGCTCATTTTATTAGGAAAGCCCGTTGGACGCCGAGACCATCCGCAATCTGATCGAAACCGGCCTGCCCGGCGCCCGCGCGGACGTGCAGGGCGACGATGGCGTGCACTTCGAGGCCACCGTGGTCTGCGACGCCTTTGCCGGCAAGCTGCCGCTGGCGCGCCACCGCATGGTCTATGCCACCCTGGGCGATCTGATGGGCGGGGCGATCCATGCGCTGGCGCTGAAGACGGTGACCCCGGCCGAAGCGGGTTGATCAACCCCCGGTTAAACCTGCCGACCAACGGTCGGCTCTACCTCACTCCAAGTAGATTCCATGGCCAAGATCGTAGTGACCGGCGGCAAGCCGCTGCACGGTGAAGTGAACATTTCCGGCGCCAAGAACGCCGTCCTCCCCATCCTGTGCGCCACCCTGCTGGCCGACGCGCCGGTGGAAATCACCAATGTGCCGCACCTGCACGATGTGGTCACCACGGTGAAGCTGCTCGGCGAACTGGGCGCCAAGGTCACCATCGATCAGGGCACCCTGTCGCGTGGCAGTGCGATCGTGGTCGACCCGCGCCCGGTCAACCAGCACGTTGCCCCGTATGAGCTGGTGCGCACCATGCGTGCCTCGATCCTGGTGCTGGGCCCGCTGCTGGCCCGCTTCGGCGCGGCCGAAGTGTCGCTGCCCGGCGGCTGCGCGATCGGCTCGCGCCCGGTGGACCAGCACATCAAGGGCCTGCAGGCGCTGGGTGCGGAAATCACCGTGGAGAACGGCTTCATCAAGGCCCAGGCCAAGCGTCTGAAAGGTGCGCACTTCACCTTCGACATGGTCAGCGTGACCGGGACCGAGAACGTGCTGATGGCCGCCGTGCTGGCTGAAGGCACCACCGTGCTGGACAACGCGGCGATGGAGCCGGAAGTCACCGACCTGGCGCACTGCCTGATCGCGCTCGGCGCGAAGATCGAAGGCCTGGGCACCGCCCGGCTGGTGATCGAGGGCGTGGAGAAGCTGTCCGGCGGCCGGCATGAAGTGCTGCCCGACCGCATCGAAACCGGCACCTTCCTGGTGGCCGCGGCGATGACCGGCGGCAAGGTCACGGTCAACCGCGCGCGCCCGAACACGATGGATGCGGTGCTGTCCAAGCTGGTGGAAGCCGGTGCGAAGATCGACACCACCGATGACAGCATCACCCTGGACATGGAGGGCAAGCGCCCGCGCGCGGTCAACCTGACCACCGCGCCGTACCCGGCGTTCCCCACCGACATGCAGGCCCAGTTCATGGCCCTCAACTGCGTGGCCGATGGCGTGGGCGTGATCAATGAAACGATCTTCGAAAACCGCTTCATGCACGTCAACGAGCTGCTGCGCCTGGGCGCGGACATCCAGGTCGAGGGCCACACCGCGATCGTGCGCGGCGCCGAGCAGCTCAGTGGTGCGCCGGTGATGGCCACCGATCTGCGCGCGTCGGCCTCGTTGATCCTGGCCGGGCTGATGGCGCAGGGCGATACCACCATCGACCGCATCTACCACCTGGATCGCGGCTACGAGAACATCGAAGAGAAGCTGTCTTCGCTCGGGGCCAGCATCCGGCGCGTCACCGCATGATCCTGCGCGGGACATTCACCCGCCGCCGCAAGGCGCTGCTGGTACTGGTGCTGGTGGCGCTGGCGTGGCTGGGCTATGCCTGGTATGCCGATATCGCCATCACCCAGGGCATCGAGCAGCAGGACATGGACTGGAACGCCGACGGCACGGTCAGCCGCGAGGAAGTGCTGCAGGCCTTCTATGCGGTAAGCGCCACGACCACCCAGGAAGGCAACCGGCATTGCCGCAGCTTCTACTGGCGCGGCAGCGGCGAGCAGATCCGCGTGGACTGCAAGACGGTGTTCGGCAAGGACGCCGGAAAGGAATGAAAAAAAGCCCGCGCAAGCGGGCTTTTTTCATCGGGCCGGCAGCCGACCCGCGGTCGGCTCTACGTCCTCAATTCATCCCTTTGATCGTCAGGTCCAGCGCGTCCTTGCCGCTCTCACGCTGCAGCAGGCGTGCCGGCACCGGGAATTCCTTGACGATCCAGGCGATCAGTTCCTTGTTGCCATCGGTACGCGAGACCTTGGTGGCGTCGTAGGACTTGCCGCCCACGGTGATCTTCTCCTGGCCCACCACCTTGTAGGTCATCGGCTTGATCCGGCCTTCGTCGACCATGCGGTAGCTCAGCGGCTTGCCGGCGGCCAGGTCGCGGGCGATCGCCAGGTTGATCAGCAGTGCGTCCATGTCACCGGTCTTCAGCGCCACCGGGCCGCGACGGTCCGGCTTCACATCGCCGGTCCAGCTGGCCTGGTTGCTGCTCCAGTTGTAGGTGGCGTCCACGTTGCGCTTCTTGACCAGCAGCACCGAGCGGTCGTTGCTGCTGAGCGGACGCAGGCGCCCGTTGCTCTCGTCGAACACGGTGCTCTGGCTGAGGTCGGCCAGCTGGTTCTTCACGTTCAGGCTGTAACGCCACTTGTTGGCGCCCTCGCTGGTGAGGGTCATGGTGCCGTTGGCCTGCATGCCCATGTAGCTGGCCTGGTAATCAGCCTTGAAGGGCTGCAGGGCCATGGCGGGCAGGCTCACCACGGCCAGTGCGCCGGCGGCGATCCAGGTCAGCGGGCGGTTCATCAGGTTCATGCTCAGACTCCTTGGTATTCGATCAGGCGCAGATCGATCCGATCTTCGCCATCTTCGCGTTGCAGGATGCGCACCGGCGTAGGGACGCCGTTTGCGATCCAGAGGATGGTTTCATCATTGCCGCCGTTGGTCCGGTGGACCCGCAGCGCGTTGTAGGACAGCTCGCCGACCTGCACGTTCTCGGTGTCGGCGGCGGCCTGGTAGTCGTGCTGGCGCACCCGGCCCACATCGACGTAGCGGTAGTGCATCTGCCCGCCGGGGCGGGCATCGCGCATGATCGCCAGGTTGATCAGCAGCGCGCTCTGGTCGCCGGGCTGCAGCGGGATCGGCTGGGTGCGCTCCTTTTTCAGGTCGCCCAGCCATTGCGCGGTGCCGGCCTGCCAGTTGTAGGTGCCGCTGACCTTCTTGCCCAGGAACAGGCCCTTGCGCACCGTGGCCTGGCTGATCGGCACGTAGGTGTCGCCGCGCTTCTCGAACACGGTGCTCTGTTCCAGGTTGAGTCCGAGCACGCTGGCAAAGCCGCGCCGGCCGACCACCTGCATGTCCACCCGCCACTGCGCGCCGCCGGTGTGGGTGACCCGCATGGTGGCATCGCCCGCTTCCTTGCCCTTGTACAGGGCCTGGTAGGTGGCGGTGAACGGCTCCAGCGCGGGCGCTTCCCAGCGGATCGCCGGCACCGCCGGCAGCGGCGGCGCCACCGGCGCGGGCGGCTCCTGCGCCTGCGCGATCGCCACGGTGCACAGCAGGGATGCAAGCAGCAGCACTGGCTTGGACGAAGGGATCTTCATGCGGGCAGGAGAAAGGGGGGAGGGAGAGGATGCCAGCGAGCGGATCAGGGGCGCGTGTGCGCGCCGCTCAGCCGTTCAGCTTGCCGGCGCAATCTAGGCGCAACGGGCTAAACAGGGGGTGACCGTCCACCTGCAGGTGGCCTTCGCGTTCAGCTACGCGGCCGGCCACCAGCCACTGCAGGCTGGCGATCAACAGTGGATGCTCCACGTCCAGCACGCGCCGGGCCAGCGTTTCGGGGGTATCGCCGGGCTGCACCGGCACCCGCGCCTGCGCCAGCACGCTGCCGGCGTCCAGCTCGGGCACGACGAAATGCACGCTGGCCCCGTGCTCGGTATCGCCGGCTTCCAGCGCCCGCGCATGGGTATGCAGGCCCTTGTACAGCGGCAGCAGCGAGGGATGGATGTTGACCAGGCGGCCCTCGAAGCGGGCCACGAACGCCTGCCCCAGGATCCGCATGTAACCGGCGCAGACCACCCAGTCCGGGGCGAACCCGGCCAGCGCATCGGCGAGGGCGGCATCGAAACTGGCGCGGTCGGCGAAGTCCTTCGGCGAGCGCGCCCAGCGGCGGTCGCTGGGCACGCTGTGCAGGGCCGGGGCCTCGGGCTTGTCCGACAGCACCGCCACCACCTCGGCATCGAGCTGGCCGGCCTCGATCGCCGCCAGGATCGCCTGCAGGTTGCTGCCGCGGCCGGAGGCCAGCACCGCGATACGGCTGCGCGCGGTCACCGGGCAGCCCCGCGCCGGGCCAGCGGCCACACCAGCACACTGCCCACGGTGGCCAGCAGCATGTCCGCGTGGGCATCCCACATGTCGCCCTGCTGGCCGTTGTAGGCCTCGGCCGCTTCGGGCGAGAGCAGCAGGGCGATGGCCCATTCCAGCCATTCGTAGACCAAGCTGGAGCACATCACCGCCATCACCGCCAGGGTGAAGGCCTGGCCCATGCGCAGTGCCGGCCAGGCATGCCGCGCCAACTGCAGCAGCGCCGGGGTGAAGCATAGCCCGTACAGCAGGTGGATCAGGCGGTCGAAGTGGTTGCGCTGCCAGCCGAACGCCGCGTTCGGCGACCACCCGGTGAGCGCCTGCAACCAGGCGTCGTACGGCACGTTGGAGTACAGCCAGCGCGCGGCCACGCAGTGGATGGCGATGAAGGCACAGATCGCCACGAAGGCGCCGCTGCCCAGGGGCCAGCGCCGGTTGACCCACCACAACGCCACCAGCCCGATGACGGCCAGCGAGCCATGCAGGGCCTGCTCGGCCGGCCACAGCGGGTGGATCCAGGTGGCCGCGAACACCCCCAGTACGGCGACAAAGGCGGCCTTCTGGGCCATCGGAAGCGAACGGGCGCTGCGGCCACGGTGGTTCATGCGCGTCAGCCGGAGGGTCAGGGCGTGGAGGGGGACAGGGGGGCGGGGTGCAGGAAACGTTCCCGCACCGAGGGGCGCGACAGGATCACCAGGGTGAAAATGCCAAGAATGGTGCCCAACGGCAGTGACATGCAGCACAGGCCGGCGGCGATCAGGCACAGGGTGTGGCGTTGCTGGCGGGCCAGGCAGCGGCCCGCGTAGCCGATCAGTAGTGCCGCGGCGAGCATGAACAGGAAGAACACGGCGCCCATGCCGGTGAACACCCAGCCCATCAGCTGGACTTCGGCGGGGGAGGAGGCCGTGTTGCTGTCCACCGGCATCACTCCGCCGAGGACGGCGATGCCGAGCACCAGGTAGACCACCGGAAACAGCGAGCACAGCGCGATGAACCCGGCCATCACGTAGTGGAAGATCGACAACAGGCGCAGTTGCGCCAGGTCATCGGGAGCGGCGGCGCCGGTCAGCACTGCCGGCGCGGTGGCCGGCAGCGGGGGCGGAGCGGTGCCATCCATGCGCGGCTGCATGCGTGGGATCAGCCGATCCTGACGCGCTCGGCACCGCCGGCGACGGTGACCTCGCCGATGGTCCAGTGCTCCAGGCCCTGGGCGGCCACGGCGGCAGCCACGGCCTGGACCTGGTCGGGGGCCACGATCAGCACGAAGCCGATGCCGCAGTTGAAGGTGCGCCACATCTCGCTGTCGGCCACCGCGCCTTCCTTCTGCAGCCACTGGAACACCGGCGGCAGAGTCCAGGCGCTGGCCTGGATGTCCAGGCCCAGGCCCTCGGGGACCACGCGGATGATGTTCTCGGTGAGGCCGCCACCGGTGATGTGGGCCATGCCGTGGATGGCCGCGCCATGGGCCTTGAGCAGGGCCAGGATCGGCTTGACGTACAGGCGGGTCGGGGCCATCAGCGCATCGACCAGCTTGACCCCGCCGTCCAGCTCCAGGTCGGCCGGCTGGCCGGCGCGGTCATAGATGCGGCGCACCAGCGAATAGCCGTTGGAGTGCGGGCCGGAGGACGCAATGCCGATCAGCACGTCGCCGGCGGCCACGCTGGCGCCGTCCTTGAGCTCGCTCTTTTCCACCCCGGCCACGGTGAAGCCGGCCAGGTCGTACTCGCCCGGGGCGTACATGTCCGGCATTTCAGCGGTTTCGCCGCCGATCAGCGCGCAGCCGGCCTCGGTGCAGCCGTTGGCGATGCCGCCCACGACCGCCGCGGCGGTGTCGATGTCCAGCTTGCCGGTGGCGAAGTAGTCCAGGAAGAACAACGGCTCGGCGCCCTGCACCAGCACGTCGTTCACGCACATGGCCACCAGGTCGATGCCGATGGTGTCGTGCCGGCCCAGCTGTTGTGCCAGCTTCAGCTTGGTGCCCACGCCGTCGGTGCCCGAGACCAGCACTGGCTCGCGGTACTTGTTGGACAGGTCGAACAGCGCGCCGAAGCCCCCCAGCCCACCCATCACCTCGGGGCGGAAGCTGCGCTTGACCAGCGGCTTGATGCGCTCGACCAGTTCGTTGCCCGCGTCGATGTCGACACCGGCATCGCGGTAGGTCAGGGGAGAGGGGTTGGACGGGGAGTTGGTCACGGGCGTCGGCGCTGCGCTGGGGTGAATCTGCGATTTTAACAGGCCACGTTGGCGCGCAGGCCCTATTCGGGCAACAATTCCCCCCGGATACGCTCAATGGAAGTTCTGATGCGCCGCAGCCTCTTTTTGATGATGCTCCTCTCGCTATGCCTGCCGGTGGCCACGATGGCCCAGAGCGGACTGCGAACCGAAGGCGACGTGGCCACGGCCAGCGGTGCTTATGAAGCCGAAGTGCCGGTCAACAGCCAGTCCGACGGCGACCGCAACGGGGCCCTGGCGCGCGCGCTGGGCGTGGTGCTGGGCAAACTGTCCGGCGACCGCAGCGTGATGGGTCGCCCGGGGGTGGGCCAGGCGCTGCGTGGGGCCAAGGATTACGTGGCCAGCTACGACTACCGCCAGGACCAGAGCACCTCGGCCAGCGGGGCCCCGAGCTTCCGCACCATGCTGGTGGCGCGGTTCCGGGAAGACGAGGTGGATGGCCTGATCGCCGCGCTGGGCCTGCCGCTGTGGCCGCAGCCGCGGCCCAAGCCGGTGGTCTGGCTGGCCATCGATGATGGCACCGGCCCGCGCCTGGTCAGCGTGCAGCAGGCCAATGCGGCCCGCCCGCTGCTCAACCGCGCCATCGAGCGCGGCTACAAGCTGGGCCTGCCCGGCGGCAGCGCGGCCGAACAGGCCCTGGTCGGCGCGATCTGGCGCCAGGACACCGCCGCGGTGGCCCGGGCCTCCTCGCGCTATGCCCCGCCGATGCAGCTGGTGGGCAAGCTGTACCGCGCCAACGGCGGCTGGGTGGCCGACTGGGTGTTCGTGGACGGTGGCAAGGAACTGAACAAGTGGACCACCAAGGACAGTGACGCGCGCCGCGCCATGGCCAGCGGCGCCGACGGTGCCGCCGATGCGCTGGTGCGCCGCTACGCCAAGCCCGGCGTGGCCACCGGCGCGGCCGGCAGCTACACCATCGTGGTGGTGGGGCTGGACAGCGCCGAGGACTACCTGCGTCTGGCCGCGGGCCTGCGCGAGAACCCGGTGGTGCGCAACATCACCCCGCTGCGCGCCTCCGGCAACCGCCTGGAGCTGTCGCTGGAGATGACCACCGGCCTGGCCGGCCTGAACCGCATGCTCGGCGACAACGGCGTGATCGCTCCGTTGGCCCCGCTGCCGGTGCCGGTCGATGCCAATGACCCGCCCGGTACCCCGCCGCCGCCGGCCAGCAACGAGTACCGTCTGCGATGATCCTCACGCCCGAAGCCGAGATCGCGCAGTTCCTGCGCCGCCTCAAGTACGTGTTGGCGGCGCTGGCGGTAGGCTGGGTGATCTGGCTGCTCGGCCCGATCCTCACCCCGTTCGTGCTGGCCCTGGCGCTGGCCTGGCTGGGCGACCCGCTGGTCGACCGGATCGAGGCCACCGGCCGCTCGCGCAACACCGGCGTGGTGCTGGTGTTCCTGGCCATGATCCTGATGCTGACCGCCGCGCTGCTGATCCTGGTGCCGATGATCGAGCGCCAGATCGCCACCCTGGTGGCGGCCATCCCGCAGGCCCAGCAGTGGCTGATGCAGACCGGCATCCCGTGGTTCGAGCAGAAGACCGGGCTGGAGATCATGCAGTGGATGGACCCGGACCGCCTGATCGAGTGGGTGCGCAGCCACTGGCAGCAGGCCGGCGGTTTCGCCAAAACCTTCTTCGGCTACGTGTCGCGCTCGGGCTTCACGATGGTGACCTGGGTGGTCAACCTGCTGCTGCTGCCGATCCTGGCGTTCTACTTCCTGCGTGACTGGGACAAGCTGGTCGAGCGCGTGGCGTCGATGATCCCGCGCAACCATATCGGCACCATCACCAAGCTGGCCCGCGAATCGGACGAGGTGCTGGGGGCGTTCATCCGCGGCCAGTTCCTGGTGATGATCGCGCTGGGCGTGGTGTATGCCGCCGGCCTGTCGCTGGTCGGGCTGAAGCTGGGCCTGTTGATCGGCCTGGTGGCGGGCCTGATCAGTTTCATCCCGTACCTGGGCGCGACCACCGGCATCGTCATGGCGGTAGCGGCCGCGCTGGTGCAGGCGCAGGGCTTCGACCTGAAGCTGCTGATCCTGGTCGGGGTGGTGTTCACGGTGGGCCAGTTGCTGGAAAGCTACGTGCTCACCCCGCGCATCGTCGGCGACAAGATCGGCCTGCACCCGGTGGCGGTGATCTTCGCGGTGATGGCCGGTGGCCAGCTGTTCGGGTTCCTGGGCATGCTGCTGGCGCTGCCGGTGGCGGCGGTGAGCAACGTGCTGCTGCGCTATGCGCACCAGCGTTACCGCCAGAGCGACCTGTATGCCGGTGAGAAGTCGGCGATCGTGCTCGATTCGTACATCGACAAGCCCACGATCATCGTGGATACCTCGCCGAAGGCCCCCGACCCGCAGTGAGCGTCGTCCCGCAGCTGCCGCTCGCCCTGCGCTATCCGCAGGACGAGCGGCTTGAGACCTTCATCGGTGCACCCGACGGTGCGCTGGCGCAGCTGCGTGCGATCGCGGTGGGCGCCGCCCACGACTGGGTGTACCTGGAAGGCGCGGCGGGTACCGGCAAGACCCACCAGGCGCTGGCGATGTGTTCGCTGGCCGAACAGGCCGGCCGCCAGCCGACCTACCTGCCGCTGAAGGCGGTGGTGGGGCGCACCCGTGCCGCACTGGAGTCGTTGGAAGGCCGCGACCTGGTGGCGCTGGACGGGCTGGATGCGGTGGCCGGGCAGCGCGAGGACGAAGTGGCGCTGTTCGATTTCCACAACCGCGCGCGCAGTGCCGGGATCACCCTGCTGTACACCGCCCAGCATGCCCCGGACCAGCTTGGCCTGGTGCTGCCGGACCTGCGCTCACGCCTGCAGCAGTGCGTGCGCCTGCACCTGCAGCCGCTGGATGACGAAGGCCGCGCGGCGGTGCTGCGCGAGCGCGCGCTACGTCGTGGCCTGGCCATTGATGAAGCCGCCATCGAGTGGCTGCTGACCCGCACCGGCCGCGAACTGGGCAGCCTGGTGAGCCTGCTGGACTGGCTGGACCGCGAATCGATGGCCGCGCAGCGGCGCATCACCGTGCCGTTCCTGCGCCAGGTGCTGGAAGACGGCCCGCACCGGCTGTAGCGCCGACCGTTGGTCGGCTGCTCTGGTGCGGCCGGGCGAAATGCAGCCGACCAACAGTCGGCGCTACCACCGGGGCGATACGGCCGACCAGCGGGCGGCGCTACCGCCGGGGGATGCAGCCGACCAACGGTCGGCGCTACCACCGGGGATGCAGCCGACCAACGGTCGGCGCTACCGCCGGGGCGATACAGCCGACCAACGGTCGGCGCTACCGCCGGGGGATGCAGCCGACCAGCGGGCGGCGCTACCGCCGGGGATGCAGCCGACCAACGGTCGGCGCTACCACCGGGGATGCAGCCGACCAGCGGGCGGCGCTACCGCCGGGGGATGCAGCCGACCAACGGGCGGCGCTACCGCCGGGGCGATACAGCCGACCAGCGGTCGGCGCTGCCGCCGGGTGCCGTCAGCGCAACTGCGCGTCCAGCTGCGCCAGCCGCTCCGGCGTGCCGACGTCGGTCCATTGGCCGGCATGGTGCTGCCCGCTCACGCGACCCTGCGCCATGGCATGCCGCAGCAACGGCGCCAGGCCGAACTGCGGCGGCCGCGCCCGTGTGCCGACGGTGTCGCCGATCACGGCGCGCCACGCATCGAGAATCTGCGGGCGGTACACGCCGATGCCGGCGTAGGTCAGCCGCGCAGCGTCGCCTTCGTCGCTGACCCGGCCATCGGCGCGCAGGATGAAATCGCCGCGTGGATGCTGCACCGGGTTGTCCACCAGCACCACGTGCGCATCGCCCGTCGGTGCGTCGGGCAACATGTTGAACTCCAGGTCGGTCCAGACATCGCCGTTGACCACCAGGAACGGCGCATCGCCAAGCAGCGGCAACGCGTTGAGGATGCCGCCGCCGGTTTCCAGCGGTACCGCGCCTTCGTCGATGAGGTGCAGGCGCAGGCCCCAGCGCCCGCCGTCGCCCAGCGCGGGGGCGAACTGATCGCCCAGCCACGCGGTGTTGACCACCACCTCCTCGACCCCGGCGGCCGCCAGGCGCTCCAGGTGCCACACGATCAGCGGCTTGCCGCCGGCCACCAGCAGCGGCTTGGGCGTGTGCAGGGTCAGCGGACGCATGCGCTCGCCCTTGCCGGCCGAGAAGATCAGCGCCTTCATGGGCGGGCCGGGATCGGACTGGCCAGGTGCGCCAACGCCGGCTTGATGCGCCGCTGCAGCAGGTCGTCCAGCGCGGCCAGCTCGGGATGGCGCGGCAGCACTTCGTCCAGATAGGCGATGAAGCGCGGCGCGTCGTCGAAGTAGTGGCCCTTGCCGTCGCGGTCGCGCAGGCGCACGAACAGGCCAAGGATCTTGAGGTGGCGTTGCACGCCCATCCAGTCGGCGTCGCGCAGGAACTGCGGCCACGGCCGCACCGGCAGGCCGGCGGCCAGCGCCTGGGCGTGGTAACGCGCCAGCCAGGCATCGACCCGCTCCAGCGGCCAGCTCAGGAACGCATCCTTGAACAGGCTGACCGGGTCGTAGGCGATCGGGCCACGCACCAGGTCCTGGAAATCCAGCACCGCCGGGCCGCCGTCGACCGGCATCAGGTTGCGCGGCATGAAGTCGCGGTGGGTGAGCACCTGCGGCTGGTTGAGCGCGTTGTCCATCAGGCGCCGGTGCACCAGTTGCAGGTTTTCCAGTTCGCCGCAGTCCAGCTGCAGGCCGAGGTGGCGCTGCAGGAACCACTCGTCGAACAGCCCGGCATCGCGTTGCAGCAGCGCTTCACCGAAGCTGCCCATGCCTTCGGGCACCGGAATCTGCTGCAGGCGGATCAGCTGCGCGAAGGCGGCGTCGAACCACGCATCGGCGTTGTCCTGGTCGATGTGGCGTGCCAGCGTGGGGCCGCCGAGGTCCTCCAGCAGCAGGAAGCCCTGTTCGACATCGCGCTCCAGCACCTGCGGCACGCGTACGCCGTTGGGCTCGAGCAGGTCGTGCATGCGCAGCCACGGGCGCACGTCTTCCAGCCCGGGCGGGGAGTCCATCACGATGTGGCTGCCGCGCGCGCTGGTGGCCCGCCAGTAGCTGCGGAAACCGGCGTCGACCGAGGCCCGGTCCAGCGCCAGGTGCGGGTCGTTGAGCGCGGTGCTGGCCCACTGCCGGCGAAGTTCGGCGCGCAGGGGATCGGAAGCGGGATCGTTCATGGACGGGTACGTCGAAGCGGCACCGGAAGGCGCCAGGGGAAAAGGGAGGAGGGGCTCAGCGCTTGTCGCCGCCGCTGACCAGCCGCAGCAGTGCCAGCACCGCCACCGCGCCCAGCACCGCGCCAAGGAAGCCGGCCGGTTCACCGGCGGCATACCAGCCCATGTACTGGCCGAACCAACCGGCCACCAGCGCGCCGACGATGCCCAGGCCGATGGTCAGCAGGCAGCCCATGCGGTTGTTGCCGGGCATGAAGAAGCGCCCGAGCAGGCCGACGAAGAAACCGACCAGGATGATGTAGAGCCAGCTGGTGCTGCCGAACAGTCCGTTCATGCGTTCTGCGCCCTCGGAAGATGGACGCAGCCTAGCAAGGCCAGGCTGCGTCCGTCACGACGTGACGCAATCAGCAGCAGCCGTGGCCGCCGTGGCGGGTGCCACTGTCGGCGGCCACCGGCGAACCGCTGGTTTCACCGCGCAGGCTGGCCGCGTAGTGCTCGCTGATCACCTTGGACACGCACGCGGTGACCTTCTTGCCCATCGGGATGTGCAGGAATTCGTTGGGGCCATGCGCGTTGGAGTGCGGGCCGAGCACGCCGGTGATCATGAACTGCGCACCGGGGAACTTCTCGCCGAGCATGCCCATGAACGGGATCGAGCCGCCTTCGCCCATGTACATCGCCGGCTTGCCGAAGAAGGTCTGGCTGGCGTCATCGATCGCCTTGGTCAGCCACGGCGCCATGGCCGGTGCGTTCCAGCCGCTGGAGGCCTTTTCCAGGTCCAGCTTCACTTCCGCGCCGTTCGGCGGGTCGCGCAGCAGCGCGTCCTTGAGCAGCTCGCCGCAGGCCTTGCCGTCAGCGGTCGGCGGCAGGCGCAGCGACAGCTTCACCGCGGTATGCGGGCGCAGCACGTTGCCCGCCGAGGCCAGCGGCGGCATGCCGTCCACGCCGGTCACCGACAGCGCCGGGCGCCAGGTGCGGTTGAGCACCAGTTCGGTGAGGTCAGCGTTCATCGGCTTGAGGCCGTCGACCATCGGGAATTTCTCGAAGATCGCCGTGTCCACCACGTCGGCGGCGCGCTTGGCCTGCTCCAGGCGCTCGGCCGGGATCTCCACGTTCATGCCATCGATCAGGATGCGACCGGTGTTCTCATCCTCGATGCGCGACAGCAACTGGCGCAGCAGGCGGAAGCTGGACGGCACCACGCCGGATGCATCGCCGGAGTGCACGCCTTCGTTGAGCACCTTGACCGAGAAATTGCCGCCGGTCAGGCCGCGCAGCGAGGTGGTGCACCACAGCTGGTCGTAGTTGGCGCAGCCCGAATCCAGGCACACCACCAGCGACGGCTTGCCGATGCGGTCGGCCAGGTGGTCCACGTAGGCCGGCAGGTCGTAGCTGCCCGATTCTTCGCAGGCTTCGATCAGCACCACGCAGCGCGCATGGGGCAGGCCCTGTTCCTGCAATGCCAGCACGGCGGCCAGCGAGCCGAACATCGCATAACCATCGTCGGCGCCGCCGCGACCGTACAGCTTGTCCCCGCGCAGCACCGGTACCCACGGGCCCAGGTCTGCATCCCAGCCGGTCATTTCCGGCTGCTTGTCCAGGTGGCCGTACAGCAGGATGGTGTCCTCGCCGGTTTCAGCGCCGGTGGCGGGGATTTCCAGCAGGATCAGCGGGGTGCGGCCTTCCAGGCGCACCACCTCGACGGTCAGGCCCGGCAGGTTCTGGGCGCGGGCCCAGGTTTCCATCAGGGTCACGGCCTGGTCCATATAACCATTGGCGACCCAATCGGCGTCGAACATCGGCGATTTGTTGGGAATACGGATGTAATCGACCAATTGCGGGACGATTTCGTTGTCCCACTTCTCACTGACGAATTGGCCGAGTTTGGCGCTGTCCATCTGAAACTCCGGGTGCATTGACTAGTCCTCACATTCTACGCCCGCGAACGGGGTAGGGATTTCCCTACATCACGTCAGGTATTTGGCTGGCTGTGTGAAGGTGCTGTGGACGATAGGCTGTGTGTATGTGGCGAGGGACGCTGGAGCTTCCGACGGGATAGCCGGCAGGCACCGGTTCCGAGCCACAAGGAGTAACAAGGTGGGGCCTTGGATTTCGTGGAAGGCGCTTGCGCTGGGACTGCTGTTGATGGGAGCCGCTCGCGCGGCCGATCGCATCGACATCAATACGGCTGATGCGTCGACGCTGCAGCAGGGACTGATGAACGTGGGGCCGCACAAGGCCGAAGCGATCGTCGCGTACCGGCGACAACACGGACCTTTCCTCCGCGTCGAGGACCTGACGCGGGTGAAGGGGATAGGGACAGCAACGGTCGAACGGAATCGACGACGGATGACGACGGGGGTCATGAAGAGCCCCGCCGCGGAACCGCCCAGGAGGGCGTTGCCGGCATCCGTACCAAGGCGCTAATCAACAGGACAGGTCGGAGACCGGCAGGGAGCCGGTCGCGGCTGCCGACGCAGGACGCGCGGTGGCACCGACAGACGCAGGGACGCGGAGCGCACGGATGCGGCGCGGAAGGATTGGCGTGGATCCACCAGGACGGTGGCATCCAGACCCGGGAAGGGCTGTGATGGCGGATCGATTTACGGCCGAGTGCACGGAGCATGGCCGGCACCCACACTGGGCAGGACGCACAGGGGGAAGGCGGGAAGCCGACAAGGATGTAAAAATTGCCCGGTACTGCGCAGGGATGCGTGGCCGGGCAATTTCTTTTTGCGCGGTTGCCGCGCCGGTTGCGCGCGGGCACCACGCTGCCAACACCTGATTCATGCAGCGCGTTGGTGTAGCGTCTGCGCATCACTGGATGGAATGAAACCCATGGCACCACGCCGCACGTTGCTTACCCTGGCCCTGGCCACCTTGTTCGCCACTGGCATGGGGTCGGCCGCCGCCGCGACGCCCGCGACCGCTACGACCGACACGACCGCGGCCACCGCCGCACCGCGCGGACCCACCGATCTCAAGCCCGGCGAGTTCCTCTGGCATCCGGAGATTTCCCCGGCCGGCCCGATCGTGCTGGTGGTCAGCCTGGATGAGCAGCGCGCGTATGTGTACCGCAACGGCATCGCCATCGGCCTGAGCACGATCAGCTCCGGCAAGACCGGGCACGAGACCCCGACCGGTGTGTTCACCATCCTGCAGAAGGACAAGGACCACAAGTCCAACCTCTACAACAGCGCGCCGATGCCCTACATGCAGCGGCTGACCTGGGACGGCATCGCCCTGCACGGCGGCAACCTGCCCGGGCACCCGGCCTCGCACGGCTGCGTGCGGCTGCCGCAGGCGTTCGCGCAGAAGCTATTCGGTGAGACCAAACGCGGCGACACCGTGGTGGTGGCCGATGCCAAGAGCGCGCCGATGACGCTGGCCTATCCGGCGGTGCTGGCGCCGGTCAACAGCACCGGCAAGCCGCTGGTGGAAACCACCGACGCGCCCGAGCACTACTGGAACGATGCGGCCGCGCCGAGCGGGCAGGTCGGCATCCTGGTCAGCCTGCACGACCAGCGCCTGTACGTGCTGCGCGATGGCGTGCTGATCGGCGAGTCGCGGCTGCAGGCCAAGGCGCTGCCGGCCTTCGAGGGCACCACGCTGTTCGTGATGCAGCAGGGCTACTCGGACGTGCCCAGCCCGCTGGATGCGCACCAGCGGCTGCACAAGTGGACGGCCTACCCGCTGCTGGGGCAGAGCGCCGGCAATGCCAGCCCCGACCTGCTGGCCACCCCGAGCCTGCCGATGGCGCTGCCGCCGGCCTTTGCCGAGCAGCTGTACCGGGCGCTGGTGCCGGGCACCACGCTGCTGGTGACCAGCCTGCCGGCGGTCCGCCCGGTCGCCGATGAACAGAACCTGCAGCCGGTGTTGGAATCCGACGCCGGCGGGTCCACTTTGTAGGGATTGGTCCTGCCGGTACGCCGTTGATGCGTCTGTCCCCGATCTTCCCCGTTGCCCTGTGCGCGCTGGCGCTGACCGTGTCGGCCGGCGCCACGGCGGCTGCGCCGACCGCGCCGACCGCGCTGCCGTCGGCACAGATGGCCGACATGCTGGCCCGCGCCGCGCCCGGCGCCGATCGCAAGGTACTGCAGTTGGCGGCCCGGGCCATGACCTGCGCGCTGCGGCGCCCGGAGCTGGGCATCGACCCCACCCGCCTGAGCGTGATCGACTATTCGCGGCCGTCCACCGAGCAGCGCATGTGGGTGTTCGACCTGGCCCGGCAGAAGCTGCTGTTCGAGGAATGGGTGGCGCATGGCCGCAACAGCGGCGGCAACCAGACCGAGCATTTCTCCAATCGCGATGGCAGTTTCATGTCCAGCCTGGGCGCGTTCACCGCCAAGGAAACGTACATGGGCGGCAATGGATATTCGCTGCGCCTGGAAGGGCTGGAGCCGGGTTTCAACGACCATGCCCGCGATCGTGCCATCGTGATCCACGGTGCGCCCTACGTGAACCCGACCATGGCCCGGCTGCAGGGGCGCCTCGGCCGCAGCCTGGGCTGCCCGGCGGTGCGCCTGACCGTGGCCAGGCCGCTGATCGACAGCCTGCGCGGCGGGGCGATGGTGTTTGCCTACTACCCCGACAAGGAGTGGCTGGCGCGCTCGCACCTGCTCGGCCCGGACTGCGGTGGCAGCGCCGGCTGAGGCACAATGCCGGGATGTCGACCGATACCGTCCTGGGCGCGGCCACGCGCGTGATTCCGAGTTTCGAGTACCGCCGCGAGCGCTGGCGCAATGGCCTGGGCTGGACGCGGGAGATCCTGCGCGTGCCCGACAACGATGATTGGCAGGTGCGCCTGTCGATCGCCGAGATCGAGCAGGACGCGGCCTTCTCTTCGTTTCCCGGCATCGAGCGGGAGCTGGTGCTGCTGCGCGGGGAAGGCCTGCGCCTGCGCTTCGACGATGGAACGGTGCACACCCTGCTGCCCCCGCACGACCGGCTGCGGTTTGCCGGCGAGGCACAGGTGAGTGGCGAGCTGGTGGATGGGCTGACCCACGATTTCAATCTGATGTGGAAGCGCGAGGCGGTCGACGCCGAGCTGCTGCACCGGCCGCTGGTGGGCAGCATGTTCTTCTTCACCGAGCCGGGCGCGGCCTGGGCCATCCACCTGCTGGCCGGCCAGGCCGCGTTTGAAGACCATCCCGACCTGCCGCCGCTGGCCGCCGGCGATACCGCCTGGTTGGCTGCGGGCGCGCGGCGGCGTTACGCCCTGCGGGGCGGTGGCGAGCTGCTCGCGATCCGGCTTGGCGCGCGGTAGGGCCGCATCGCGATCGTTTGCCGGGGGATAGGCAACGCGGGTTGAAGGTGTGACCGTCATGCCCGGCGCGTGCGGAGTGTCCGGCGCGGGGAGGGTCGCATACCGATCGACTGCCGCTACCTCGCGCCGGTTTGGTTGATGGTGTGAGCGGCGAGCCGAGGCGGCTTCGGCAGGGGGTATGCGTTCGCCGCGCCGGTGGGGGTTACGGGCAGTCGTTTGGGAACCGACCCTACCTTGGGCAGGGCTTGGCGCGGCCCGGTGGCATCGCGAGGCATGCTCGGCAGGGGAATGCGTTCGCCGCGGGGCTCAGTACACGTCGCGGCGGTAGCGCCCGGCCACGATCAACGCCTCTTTGCCGTCGCGGCCCAGCGCGCGCTCGATGACCGCGTCCACCGCCGGGGCCATGCCCTGCAGGCTGCCGCAGACCAGGATCGTGGCCCCTTCGCGGGTCCATTCCCAGAGTGTGTCGATGTTGGCCTGCAGGCGATCCTGCACGTAACGATGCTCGCCGCCGTCGCGGCTGAACACGGTATCCAGGCGCTCGATCCAGCCGGCCTGCTGCCAGGCCTTGAGCTGGTCGCCGTAATAGAAGTCGTGCGCCTCGGTGCGCTCGCCGAACAGCAGCCAGTTGCGCCGCGCGCCGGCCTCGATGCGCGCCCGCAGGTGCGCCCGCAGACCGGCAATGCCGGTGCCGTTGCCGATCAGGATCAACGGCGCGGTGGGCGCCGGTGCGTGGAAATTGGCATTGCTGCGGAAGCGCAGGTCGATGCGGCCGCCCGGCGCGGCGTAATCACACAGCCAGCCGCTGCCCAGCCCGGGGCGGCCGTCCGGGCGCAGCTGGCGACGCAGCAGCAACTGCACCTGGCCCTCGGCCGGGATGCTGGCGATGGAGTACTCGCGATGCGGCAACGGTCGCAAGGCGGCCACCACCGCGGCGGCATCCTTGCCCCCGATTTCCTCCGGCGTGGGCAGGTGGGCGCGCGCGAGGTGTGCGTGCAGCGTGTCGCCGTCGATCACCTGGCTGCCTGCCAGCGCGGCGCTGGCCAGCCAGGCGTCCACGTCCGCCGGGGCGTGGCGCGGGCCGATCTCGACCACGTCACCGGCCTGCCAGTGCGGCAGCACGCCATCGGCCGGGACCAGCGCCACCTCCCAGGTGGCCGCGCCGGGGCTGCCGGCGTTGATGCGCGCACGGTGGTGCAGCTGCCAGTGCAGGTAGTCGGCCGGGGTCCAGTCGGGCAGGTCGGTGGCGTTGCCGCCGAGCTGGCCGAGCAGCTGCTGCCAATGGCGCAGCGCGGCCGGGTCGGCGTTGTCCACTTCCACCGTATCAAACAGCGGATGCGCAGCGTGCTGGCGCAGCCAGGCGTCCAGCTGCTGGCCGAACGCGCAGAAGTGGCCGTAGCTGCGGTCACCCAGCGCCAGTACGCCGTACTGCAGGTGCGGCAGGGCCAGCGGCTGCGGCATCACCGTGCGCAGGAAGGGCAGCGCGTGGTCGGGGGCATCGCCCTCGCCGGTGGTGCTGGCGATGAACAGCACGCGCGTGGCCTGCTGCAGCGCCCGGGCATCCACCTGGTGCAGGCCGCGCAGGCGCACGGGCACGCCGGCGGCACGCAATGTCTCGGCGCTGCGCTCGCACAGTTGCTGCGCAAACCCGGTCTGGCTGGCCCAGACCAGCAGCAACGGGGCCTGGCCATCAGCGCTGGCGGCATCCTCGCGCGGTCGTCCGCGCCACCAGATCAGGCCACACAGCGCGGCGTAGCCGAGCACGCTGGCCGCGGCCCAGCGTACGTGCGCGGCCAGTGGCGCGCCCAGCCACCAGGTGTCCTGCAGGTGCAGGCGCAACAGCAGCCAAGCCAGCACGGCCAGCAGTGCCAGCACCAGCAGATTGCCCAGCGTGGCGCGTGCCGGTGCGCTCATCCGCGCGGCTCCGATGCGGCATCGAGCAGGCGCTCGAACGCCGGGCTCATGTGTTCGGTGATCCCCTCCGCGCTGCGGCTGACGAAGCGCGCGGCCAACGCGTGTGCCTGCGCGAAGGCCAGGCCCGGTCCGGTGCCCATCACGGTCAGTGCGGTGGCCCAGCCGTCGGCGTGCATGGCATCGCGCGCGACCACGGTGACGGCGGCCGCGACATGCGCCACCGGCGTGCCGGTACGCGGATCCAGGGTATGGCTGAACTGCGCGCCGTCCTGCTGGAAGTGATGCCAGCGATCACCGGAGGTGGCCACGGCCAGGTCGTCCAGCGCCAGCACGCGCGGCGGCTGGTCGGTCAGCGCGGCTTCTTCCGGGCCGGCGTCCACCAGTACGCGCCAGGGCTGACCGTCGGGCTTGCGCCCGTAGCCGTGCAGCTCGCCGCCGACGTCGACCAGGGCTGCAGCCACGCCCTGCTGGCGCAACCAGCGGCTGACCTGGTCCACGCCGAAACCCTTGGCGATCGCCGACAGGTCCAGCTCGGCCGCGCCGGGTTGCTGCAGGCGTCCATCGCGCCAGTGCAGGCGCTGCCAGCCGCAGCGTGCGCGCGCGGCGGCCAGTGCCGCGGGCGTGGGGATGCGCTGGGCGTGCGCGTGCGCGCCGAACCCCCACAGCGCCACCAGCGGGCCGATGGTGGGGTCGAAAGCACCGTCGCTGCGCGCGGCGATGTCCAGCGCGGCGTTCAGCACCTGCGCGAACAGCGGCGGGAGCGCCTGCTCGCTGCCGGCCTCGGCGCGGTTGAAACGGGAGATGTCGCTGTCGGCTTCCCAGGTGCTCATCTGCGCCACGATGGCGTCGAGCTGGGCCTGGATGCCGGCATGCAGCGGGTGCAGGTCGCGCGTGCGCGCCACCACCAGCTTTACCTGCCAGGTCGTGCCCATGGTGTGGCCACCGAGGCTGGCGATGTCGAATGCGGGGGTGTTCATCGGGGTAGGCATGGCGGGCCGGGTCGGCCCGCGCGCCGGTATCGCTCTGGTCCAGCGCCCCCTTCGGGGAAGGGGGCGTGCCGCAAACGCGGGGGTGGAATGGAAGGCGCGGGTACTCCCCGCCGGGGACGTTACTGCGGCAGTACTTCCAGGGTCGCCACGTAGTTCAGGCGACGGCTCTTGGCCTGCTTCAGGCTGGCCTTCTTGTCTTCGCTGCTGGTTTCCAGCCAATACATGCCGGCTTCGGGCCAGGTGATGCTGAACTCGCCCTTCTTGTCGCTGGTGACCTTGATCTCGTCCTGCGCATTGCGATAACGCGTGCCACCGCGGGTGACTTCGAACGCCAGGCCGGCCCGCGGCTTGCCATCGACCAGCACGCGGAAGCGCGCCGGCTCACCGGCGACCAGGTCGTTGGGGTGGCCCAGGGCGACCATCTCGATGCCCTGTTTGGTCGGCTTGAGCGCGGTGTCGTTGGGGCTGCCGTTGGTGACGAAGGTTTCGATGCGGTTGACCGACTGGGTCACCTGCAGCTTCTTGGCCTTCTTCGGCACTTCGCTGGCGAAGGCGGCCGGGGTGCCGCGCCAGCGCTTGGGCGCGCCGTTTTCTTCCCAGTTGGCCGACAGGCCGGTGCTGACCGAGGCCAGGCGGTAGGTGCCCTGCTGGGTGAGTTCGACGTCGAACACGCTGCGGAACTTGCCGGTGGAGGCGTTCTGCGGCTGGACCACGCTGCCGTCGGGGGCGGTGATGATCAGGCTGTCCAGGCGCAGCGGCACGTGGTTGAAGTAGAACAGGTCGTTGGACACGGCCGCATCGACGGTGATCCACGGCTTTTCACCGGCGATCACGGTCTGCGAGGGCTGCAACCAGGCCTTGTGGGCGAGGGCGGAGAACGGAAGTGCGGCGGCCAGGGCGGCGGCTAGGACGAGCGAGCGCTTCATCAACAACTCCATGTAAGGAACAACGTCGGTGGACAGGGGCCGGATGGCCGATGCTACCCGCCCCGGGGGGCGGGCGGTGGATCAGGGTTTGGCGGTCAGCGTGACCAGGCCCAGTTCGGTGCTGCCCTGGGCCTTGCCGTTCTGGACGCTGGTGGCCGGCCAGGTGAAGGGGATCTTGAGCAGTTCACGGCCGCCGACTTCGCGCACGGCCTCCACCACCAGCGTGTAGTTGCCCGGGGCCAATGCCTTGAGCGCAGGCTGCCTGTCGGTGAACGACAGCGCCTGCTTGCCCGCCGGGCGGGTGGGGCCGGTGACGCCGTCGACCGGCACGTCCAGGGTGCGGCCGCTCTTTCGCCACCACTGGCGCAGGTCGGGCAGCCACTTGGTGCCGTGGCCTTCACTGTTGCCGGTCTGCTGGTACCAGACCGACAGGTTGGCGGCGACCTTCTGGTCGGCTCCTTCCAGCCACACCGCCACATACGGGCGGTGGTATTCGGCCACGTTGAGCTTGGGAACTTCGACGTTGATGTCCAGCGTGGCCGCGTAGGCCGGGGTGGCGGCCAGCAGGCCGCTCAGGGCGATGGTCAGGGTGACGCGCATGGTGCGGCTCCGTGGGGAACGATCAGTGGATGAGGATCAGGGCGATCAGCAGCGGCACCATCAGGCCCAGCCCGACCAGCGGCCAGGTCATGCGGCGCTGGCGGGCGTGCAGGTGCAGCAGGAACAGGCCGGTGATGCAGAAGACCAGGCAGGCGACGGCGAACACGTCCAGGAACCAGCCCCAGGCAGGCCCGGCGTTGCGGCCCTTGTGCAGGTCGTTGAAGTAGGAGACCCAGCCCCGGGTAGTGGCCTCGTACTCCACCGCGCCGGTGTCGCGGTCGATGCTCAGCCACGCGTCGCCACCGGGGCGCGGCATGGACAGGTAGACCTCGCCGTCGGACCATTCGGCCGGGCGGCGGCCGATGGAGATGGCCAGCTGCTCATCCAGCCAGCGGATGGCGGGCCGGGGCAGGGGGGCATGGCCATCGGTGCGGTCGCCGAGGCCGGCCAGCAGCGGCGCGGGCAGGTCGAGCTGGCGGTTGACCACCTGCGGGGTGGCTTCGATCCTGCTGGCGTGGTTGAGCGTGATGCCGGTGGCGGCAAACAGGATCATGCCGATCAGGCACACCGCCGAGCTGATCCAGTGCCACTGGTGCAGGGTGCGCAGCCAGAAGCCGCGGCTTTGTTGTTGCTGCACGCTGGAAGGGGGAGTGGCCACGGGCACGACATCGGGATCGGAAGCGCGAATTACACCATTGATGAGAATGGTTCGCAATTTCCGGGTGTGAGAGCGCCGGATCCGGTGCCCGTGCCAGGCGGGGCTGCGGTTGCCTGCGGCGACAACAGCAGCCCCCAGGCACTTAGAACTTGGCGTTCAAGGAGATCCAGTAGCTGCGGCGCTGGTCCTTGGTGGCGTAATCGTCCACGCAGTTGTACTCGCTGTCGCTGATCAGCACGCACGACTGCGACACGAAGTCCTTGTCGAACAGGTTGTTGACCCGCGCATTGAGGGTCAGCCAGCGGTTGATGTTCCAGCTGCCGCCGAGGTGGAAGATCGTGTAGTCCTCGTAGTAACGCACCTGCGAGGTGCTCACCCCGCCCACGTTGCCCACCAGCGTGTCGCGGTAGCGGTCGTAACGGCCTTCGCCGATCAGCGACAGGCTGATGGCATCGTTGAGCTGCCAGTTCAGGCTGGCATTGGCCATGTGCCGGGCCGGGGTGGTGGTGCCGCCCACCGGCTTGCCCTTGTCCACGCCGCTGGTCTGCTCGGACCGGGTGTAGGTGTAGTTGCCGCGCAGCTGCAGGCTGTCCAGCAGGTCCACGTAAGCGGCTGCTTCAACACCGCGGGTTTCGGCCTTGTCGATGTTCACGCTCTGGCTGAAGGTGCTGTAGCCCAGTGCCGCCCAACCCGGGCCGACGTCCACGCAGTAGCCGCCGCCGGCCGGGGCCACCTCGCAGTTCGGGAAGGTGCCGCCGCTGGCGATCTTGTCGTCGAACTTGTTGAGGAAGCCGGTGACATTGAAGCCCCAGTCGCTGCCTTCGTAGTACGCCGCCACTTCATAGTTGGTGCTGGTTTCCGGCTGCAGGTTTGGCGAACCCACCAGCGGCAGCACGCCCTGGCCACCAAAGCCGGTCACGCCCGGGAACAGCTGGTCCGGGCGCGGGGTCTTGTAGCCGGTGCTCACGCCGCCCTTGATCGTCCACGCATCACTGGCGTTCCACACCAGGTAGCCGCGCGGGCTGACATGGCTGCCGAAGATGTTGTGGTCGTCGTAGCGCACGCCCACCGTGGCGGTGAGGGTATCGGTCAGCGACCAGTTGTCCTCGGCGAACACCGACCACATCCGATGCTGCTGCTTGACGTTGTCACGGTAGCCGGCGCCGTCCATGCCGAACACGCCGTCGACCATGTCGGTGTCGTTGTATTGGCCACCCACGGTCAGCTTGTGCGCGCCGAAGGTCATGTCCAGCATCGTGTCCAGCACGTAGCCTTCCAGTTCCATCGTGCGCAGGGGGCGCGGCAGGAAGGCCTGCAGGCGGGCCTGCTCGCTGGCGTTGAGCGCGGTCAACGCGTTGCCGCGGCCGGCGGCGCAGTTGGCTGCCGCGCCGGTGCGGCGGCAGACATCGTTCCACAGCGTCTGCAGGTCGGCGCGCTCGTCCAGGGTCAGCGGCAGCGAGCGGCCCAGGTTGTTGCTGGTGGTGTGGGTCAGCGTGGTCTGCCAGGTGCCGAAGCTGTAGCGGCCCTGGTGGCTCAGCGCCAGCTGGTCGCGCTCGTAGCGCTGGTAGGCGGTGTAGCCCACGCGCGGTTGCACCACGCGGCGGGTGACCGTGCCGCTGCCGTTCGGATTGGGAATGGTCGCGTTGCCCACGCGCCACAGGCTGGCGGCGCTGTCCAGGGTGCCGGTCTGGCCTTCGCTGTTGTCGTACTTCTGGCGCGAGACGTCGTAATCCAGGCTCAGGTCGTGGTCGTCGTTGATCGTCCAGTTCAGGCGCACGCCGGTGTTCCAGTTGGTGTTGGCCACCGCCTTGCCGCCACCGCCGAAACCGATGCTGCGTTCCCACAGCGTGCCGTCCGGCAGCGGCAGGTCGTCCCACTCCGGGTTGGAGGCCTTGGCATCGTAGTAGCTGCCGCGCACTGCCAGGGCCAGGCGGTCCTTGAGCAACGGGCCGGTCAGGTACACGTCGGTGGTGCGTGCATCGCCGAACTGGTCGTCCTGCTGCACGGTGATGCCCTGGGTGACCGAGCCGTGCCAGCTGTCCTGGTTGCGCCGGGTGATGATGTTGATCACCCCACCCATCGCATCGGAGCCATACAGGGTGGACATCGGGCCGCGCACCACTTCGATGCGCTCGATCGCATCCAGCGGCGGCAGGTAGGCGAACTGGCCGCCGCCGAAGTTGTTGGGGTACAGCTGGCCCACGTTGCTCTGGCGGCGACCGTCGATCAGCACCAGGGTGTATTCGGAGGGCATGCCGCGCATGGAAATGGTGGCGCGGCCGTTCTTGTCGGTGGTTTCCATGCCCACGTCGATGCCTTCCACGTCGCGCAGTGCATCCACCAGACTGGTGTACGGGCGCTTGCTCAGTTCCTCGCGGCTGACCACGCTGATGCTGGCCGGGGCATCGGTGATCTTCTGCTCGAAGCCGGCGGCGGTGACCACCACCTTGTCCAGGGTGGTCGGCGCGCCGGCGACATCGCCGTTGGCCAGGGCAGGTGCGCTGAGGGCGCTGAGCAGGGCGATGCTGAGCGAGCAACGGGACAGGGACGTGCGACGACGCTGGCGCTGGGCCATGGCAATAACCTCGAAGGAAAACGGAACGACGCGTGCGGGCGCGGCCGGTAGGCCGGGACACGCGCAGACAGATCAGGACAGGGCCCGCAGGGCGGGCAGGCACGGCATGGCATCGAGGGCGCGATCGCGCCGCAGGATGTCGCGGATCAGCCCTGCGGGGGCGCCTGGCCGCGCTGTACGCGCAGCCCCGGGGCCGACGGCAACGGCGTGGCCGGTGCCGAATCGATGGCGGGGGAGACCTGGGGCGGCAGTGCCACCAGGGTGGCCATCCAGGTCGTCAGCGCGTGCGCGGGGACCGGCGAGGCCGGCTGTGGTGCGGGCGTGGTGCGGCCACTGGCAGTGCGCCGTGGTTTGGCCGGGGTTTCTTCCTGCGGCGTCGTCTCACCGCCGCCGCCCGGGCGTTCTTCGGTCGGCAGCTGCAGCACCAGCGCGGCGCTGCCGGGCAGGGTCCGCTCGAGCACCGGCAAGCCGGTGAACAGCATCGCCAACAGGGCCAGCCAGGCCAGCACGCTCGCCAACGCCGGACGCTGCCCGCGCATGGCGGGGGCGAAGCTGCGGTGGCGGTGCGGGTGGCGCAAGTGGGGTATCCGGTCTACGGCGGCCCGGAGTATCGGGACGCAACGCGCCGGGATTGTAGTGAGATCCGTTCCCGGGTGCAAATGGGAATGATTTGCGATTGAGTGTGATCTACCGGCCGCAGGATGGGCGCGGGTGGATCAGACCTCGCTCCAGCGGCGCAGCAGGTTGTGATACACGCCGGTCAGCTGCAGCACGGCGGCCGCGTCGGCACCGCCGGTGCGCAACGTCTCGATGGCGCTGTCCATCTCCAGCAGCATGCGCCGCGCGCTGTCGTCGCGGACCATGCTCTGTACCCAGAAGAACGAGGCAAGCCGGGCACCGCGAGTCACCGCGTTGACCCGGTGCAGGCTGCTGGACGGGTAGACCACCAGGTCGCCGGCAGGCAGTTTTACCTCGTGCTCGCCATAGGTGTCGCTGACCACCAGTTCGCCGCCGTCATAGGCCTCCGGCGGGCTCAGGAACAGGGTGCAGGACACATCCGAGCGCAGGTGGGAACGCTGCTCGCCGTGGCCGGTGATCATCACCGCCCCATCGACATGCAGGCCGTATTCGCCCCCGCCCTGGTAGCGGTTGAAGCGTGGGGGCAGGATCCGCAGCGGCAGGGCCGCGGCGAAGAACAGTGGATGCCGCTCCAGCGCCGCCAGCACCACCCGGCCCAGTTCGGCCTTCATGGGCGAGGCATCGGGCAACTGCTGGTTACGTTTGACCTGCGCGCCCTGCGCGCCCACGGTTTCGCGACCATCGGCCCAGTCCGCCGCCGCAAGCGCGCGCTGCAGATGGGCCAGTTCATCGGCGGAAAGTACGTCGGGAACATGCAGCAGCATGGCGGGATCCTCTACGCGGCGCGGGGAGCCTCCCCGCGCCGCCCACGCATCAGAAGCGGTAGTCGGCGCTGAGCAGGAACGAGCGCGGTGCGCCCGGGGTGTAACGGTACCCGCTCTTGTTGATCGCAGCCACGTACTGCTTGTCGAACAGGTTGTAGGCGTTCAAGCGCACCACCAGGTGCGGGTTGACGGTGTACGAGGCCACCGCATCGTAGACCGTGTAGGACTTGGTGAATGCAGGGGTACCCACCGCGCCGTCGGTACCGCGGTGCATCTGGCCGGCATAGCGGGCGCCGCCGCCCAGGGTCAGGCCGAACGGGAAGGTGTAGCTGGTCCAGCTGGTGAAGGTATCGCCCGGCGTGTAGGTCAGGTTGCGGGTGCCGTCGGCGGCAACGTTGGCGCCTTCCTCCACGTCGGTATCCAGGTGGCTGTAGCCGGCGCTCACCGACCAGTTGTCGGTGATGCGGCCCACCGTGGACACCTCGATGCCCTGCACCGACTTCTTGCCGGTCTGGGTGGGGTTGCCGGCGTCATCGAGCACCTGGGTGTTGATCTCGTTGCTGACCTCGGTCTTGAACAGCGCCACGTTCAAGGCCAGTGCGTCGCCCAGGAAGCTCCACTTGGTGCCCACCTCGAACGTCTTTGCCTTCTGCGGATCCAGGCTGGGATTGTCGGCGCTGCTGGCCGAGGTGCTCAGCTGGAAATTGCTGCCACCGGGAGGCTGCTGGGAGATGGCGTAGTTGGCATACAGGCTGACCAGGTCATCGACCTTGTACACCGCGCCGATTTTCCAGTTGAGCAGGGTGTCCGACTGCGCCAGCGACGGATTGCGGATCACCGTGCCGACCGGATTGCTGCCGCAGGCTGGGCCGCGCCCACCGCAGACCGACGCGCTCTGGTACTCGGTCTTGTAGTGGTCTGCACGCACGCCGGCGGTGAGCAGGAAACTCTCGCCGATGTTGAGCGTGTCGAAGAGGTACGCCGACGACGTCGTGGTCTTGCCATGGCTGTCGGCGCCGTTGTGGGCCCAGGTCAGGCCGGTGGCGTTCCAGTCCGGTGCGTACAGGTTGGCCGCAGACCACACGCTGCCGCCGGTGGCGGCCTGCCCGAAACTCTTCAGTTCTTCGCGGGTGAACTCCAGGCCGGTGCTCAGGTTGTGCTCGACCGCACCGGTGGCGAAGTCGACGCGCAGGTTGAGCTGATCGGTAAGGATGGTGTTCTGCTGGTCCTTGAAGGTCGGCAGGCTGCGCGCGAGGGTGTAGCTGCCCAGGTCGGCGGCGGAGGTGTAGCGGATGTTGCCGGTCGCCGCGCCATTGGCGCCGCGGGTGCCGGTGCCCATGAAGGCGGTCAGCATGTAGTCCTGGTCGGTGCGGCCCCAGCGTGCGGTGTTGGTCAGGCGGACGTTGTCGTTGACGTCGTGCTCGATGCGGAACGTGGCCATCTTCGCGGTGACGTCGTCGTGGTCGGTACGGGTACCGTAGAAGTTCTCCGGATCCACCGGGTGGCCGGCGAGCTGCTCCAGCGTGGGCTGCGGCGTCCAGCCCGGCAGGCCGAGGGTAGGCACGCCGCCGTCGGGCACGTTGTCCTGTTCCACGTAAAGCAGGTTGAGGTAGTAGCGCGTGGCGGTGCCCAGGCCGAAGGCAAGCGACGGGGCGATGCCCCAGCGGCTGTTGTTGACGTGGTCGCGGCCGGGCTGGTCGTTGTCCTGCCACATGGCATTGAGCCGCAGCGCGCTGGTAGCACCCAGGGTCTGGTTCCAGTCGGCGGTGGTGCGCGCCTGGCTGTCGGTACCGGCCGAGACGGTGCCGGACACCGCGTCATGCAGGGTGGCCTGCTTGCTCACCATGTTGATCGCGCCGGTGGGGGCCGAGCGGCCGTTGTCGGTACCGGCCGGTCCCTTGGCCACTTCCACCTGTTCGGTATTGAACACATCGCGCGAGATCGAGCCGATGTCGCGCACGCCATCCACGAAGATGCTGCTGGACGTGTCGAAGCCGCGCATGAAAATGCTGTCACCGGTGTTGGTGTTGCCGTTCTCGCCCACATAGAACGTTCCCACGCCAGGGCTGTTGCGCAGTGCATCGGTCAGCGTGGTGGCACCCTGCTGGTTGAACAGGTCGGCGGTGATCACCTGGATGGTCTGCGGCGTGTCCTGCAGCGACTGGGTGAACTTGGGCGAGGCGACCTTGTCGGCCTTGTAGCCGCGTACCCCGAGCACGTGTACCTGGTCCAGGGTCTGTGGCGTGGCATTGCTGGACTGGGCAAGGGCTGCCACGGGCAGCGCGGCCAGGCCCAGGCCGGTGACCAGCCCGGCGGTGGCCAGGCAGGCGGCGCTGCGCGAAGAGGGAGAGTGCTTGCGGCTCTTGATCATGGAGGACGGTCCAGAAGGGCGAAGGTTGGGCAGCAGGGGCATGCGACGATCTGGCGGGCCGATCGGCGGTGCAGGCAGGGCAGGGGCAACAGGCAGGGCCATCGGCTGCGGCACGCGCAGCCAGGGCAGGGCCACCACGCAGCGCGTGGCAGCAGATCAGGCGTAGGGAGGGGCGTGCCCGGGATTGAGCCGCAGCGCCGGTTCCATCCGCTGCCAGCGAAGCGCATCGGCCGGCCATAGCGGCACTACCGCTACCCAGGGGGCGCGGCGCAGGCGCAGGCTCACGCCCTCGGCGCTGGTGTCAGGATCGGCCCCGCCTTCGGTGGCGGCGGCCTGTTCACTGGCCAGGGGTTCCGGGCAGGGGGACGGTGCCTGCGGCAGCGTGGCGGCGGCATCGACTGGCACCAGGGCCAGCACGGACAGCGCCACGGTCGAGGGTGCCAGCGGACCGCTGGTGCGTGCGCCGCTCAGGCAGCCGGCGCCCAGCAGCACCACGCAGAACGTGGCCCACAGGGCGGCAACACCGATGGCGGAACGGATGGCGGACACGGAGGACCAGGCAGGCTCGGCCGGGTGGCCGCGGCGCACATGGTAATGCTAGCGATTCGCATTTTCAAAGCGCCGGCCGTTCAGTCCAGGCAGCCCCAGGACGCAGCGCGGATGGATATGCGGCACGGCCCGGCGCGGGTGCCGGCACCCGTACTGGGCACGCCTCGCATATGCGCGCTGGCGCAGGACAGGTGTCCGTTCATGCTTCATTGACAAATATGAACTCACTTCAGCATGATCGAACTGTTCCCGCGGGGACGCGCCGTGTGGCTTGAGCAGGTAAACGAATAGGGCAGTTCGTACTCTCAGCAGCAAATAAGGACATTTGCACATGAACAGAATGACGCTGCTCGCGAGGTGGAACAGGCGTCGAAGCTGTTTGCCGCTTTCAACGACGTGTCAGCCGCCGCCCAGGCGGAAATGCTGCCTGTCACCTTCGCTGATGACGACCCCTATGAGGCTGGGCTCCTGGAGCTGGCCAGCATCGGTCTGTCCGGCGACCCTGCGGGCCTTTGCAGAATGACTGCTGCACGGGGCCGCCCGTCGGAGCCGACGTTGAGGGTGGCTGCTGGATTCAGACTGACAAGGTTGAATTGAGACCATGCAGAAGTTCGATTGGTTCTGTCTGATTTTGATTGGATGTCTGAGTGGCGTGCACGCGGGCGGCGAGTGGCTGGCTGCCGACTACGTGCAGAACATGGAGAATCAGCGGCGAGCGCATCACTTCGATCGCACGCTGATCATCAGTGGCGAGCAGTCCGCACGGATGGACGCGCCCGATGCCAGCGCAGCCTCAACACGGGCGACGGGGTCCGGCGGAGGGCAGGCTTCCACGCAGTTTCTTTCAGCTGCCAGCCTTGAATGGCTGCTGCGGCGCCCGTTCGTCAGCTCCGTTCACCCATGGTCGGTGCAGAACTGGGAAGCCAACACGGCCAATGCGGCCCCCTTTCAACTCAGTGTTTACGGAATCGATGCCCGGGACGTCAGTGCATTTCGTCTCGGGGATCGAAATGCACTGGACGATGGCGCTTTGGTGCTCTCTGAAGCCACCCGTAAAGCGCTTCAGCTTGAGCCCGGCGAGATCACGCTGGGTCTTCCCAGCGAGATCCTGGCGCAGCTCCCGGCCGAGACGGCCGAGTTGGCCCGCCAGTCTGCGAGCGCGATTCTTCCGCTCTCCCGAGAAGCACTCGCAGACCCTCCAGGACTCAAGCCGGGGAAAAATGTCGCCTACATCCATCGTGATGCAGATCAGATCAGCGCTGTAATGAAACCGGCGGCGCTTTATCTGGTGCTACTGGCCGATGGCGCGGACCTGGCGGATGCCAAGGCTGAGATCGGGGCCTATCTGGATGAATTCGAGCCTGCTGGTTCCCTCGGCGTGCGACCGGTGGTGCGTACCGTGGATGAGTACTTCCCGCCCGTAGTGCGCGATGCGGAGGTGCGCACCTGGCTGGTCTGGCTGCGCATTTTACTTGTCGCGCTTTGCCTGGTTGCCGGCCTGGGCGCGGCGTGGTTGAAGCTGCGCCAGCACGAAGTTGAAATGGCCTTGAGAGTGGCGCTGGGATCTACGCCCGTGGATGCGTTTGGTGTGGTCTACGGGCGATGGCTGGGGCGGCTGGCAGTGGCTTCGCTGACAGGCTTTGTGGCCGTCTCCAGCGTCGCGGTTCTGCTGGGGCAACTGAATCACCTGCCGGTCTCGCTGGCAGTGCTGCTCCTGGCGCTGTTGGCACTGCTGGTGGGTACAGTGTGGGTCGCGCGTGCGTCCCTTGAACAAGAGCCATTGCGCACCCTGGCCGGAGAGAGCTGAAGATGGTTGTCCGATCTGCGCTGTTGGCCGTTGGGTTGGCGTCGTTGCTGTCCGGTTGCGAACAAGGAGAGGCTGAGTCCGTCGTTGCCGATCCAACCGTGGTGTTCGGGCAGTCGCAGGCGACTGAGCGGACCTCTTCACCGTGCGTCATTCGCGCCAGGACCTTGGTGAAGATCAAATCGGAAGTGGCAGGACGGGTCAACGTGATCGACGTCGCGCCAGGTGATGTGATTGCCAAGGAGGCATTGCTTGCCAGTATCGACACGCGTGCCCTCAAGAATGATCTTGAACGCAATGGGCTTGCCCAGCGTCGCGTGCAGTCCGAGATGAAGCTGCTGCGCCTGCAGGGCGAGCGCGCGCGTCGCGCAAAGCAGGCCATTGATGAGATCAATTCACGCGCAGAGTATCTGAGTGCGGCTGCCCGCAGCTCCGCTGTGGTGGGGCGATATGGCACCGAGGCAATGGAGATGAACGAGCGCGAGGCCAGCCTTGAGCAGCTGTCGATCTCCCTGCAGGACATGCAGTTGCAGGAGCGCGAAATCATCCGCAATCTTGGATTGGCACAGATTCGGTCCCCGCTGGACGGTGTCGTGCTTTCCCGCTTCGTAGAAGAAGGGGCAATCGTGGGGTCGGGTACGAGCCAGTTCGGCGGCGGGGACGTGCTGTTCGAGGTCGCCGACGTGGGAACGCTTCGTGCCGAATGCTATGCCAGGGAATCTGAATCCTGGAACCTGAGGGTGGGTATGCCCGCAAAGGTCACCCTTGATGTTCGGAGCAATCGTGCTGTCGAAGCGGCGATCACGCATGTATCGCCCGCCGTGGAGATGGTATCGGGCGTACCAAGGCTGAAGTTCGAGGCGGACTTTGTGCCTCCTGACGCAGGTTGGCGGGTGGGTGCGAACGCCGCGATCGCCATCGAGGCGCCCGGTACCTCAAGTTCAAACACGTTGCCAGCGTCCGCGGTCGGCACTGAGGGGGGGAAACAATGGGTTCGGGTACGCAGGGGCCGCGCGTTCGTGGTTACCCCGGTGGTTGCGCAACGCGAGGGCTTGGGCTGGGTGGTTACCAAGGGCATTGCGGACGGGGATCTTGTAGCAGTCTCGTTCAACGTCGATGGGGCTCGGAATGGCCAGTGAGTTGATTGGTCTTGGTGCAGTGCGCTATGCGTATCCGAAGTCGGGCCAAGCGCCCGTCCTGGACGGATGTGACCTGAGTGTCGGTGCCGGCGAGTCGGTCGCCATCGTCGGGCAGAGTGGGGCTGGCAAGTCGACGGTGCTTGGCATCCTGGGGGGGCTGTTGCGCCCTGAGGCTGGCGAGTACCGATTCAAGGGAAAAACCATGCCGTTGCACGATGCACATGCCATGGCCACCTACCGCCGTGAACATACCGGTTATGTGTTCCAGAACTTTTGCCTTCTCCCTCAATTGAGTCTGCTTGACAACGTATTGCTACCTGCGCGGGTCGCCCATTTGAGCGGACCGAGATGGCGGGATCGAGCTATCGAGCTGTTGGATCGGCTGGGCCTGGATGGCATGCACTCGAGAAGACCCAATCAGATTTCCGGTGGCCAGGCGCAGCGCGTCGCGATCGCTCGCGCCCTGCTGCGTGAGCCGGAGATTCTCCTGGCAGATGAGCCGACCGGAAATCTGGATGCCGAGACAGCTGCGGCGATCACCGATGAGTTGCTCCGCCACGTCGAGAGCGGGGGCGTTTTGATACTTGTCACCCACAGTTGGGAGGCGGCCAGGAGGATGCAGCGCGTTCTCGAGCTTCGAGGAGGTCAACTGCTGGCACCTGATCCGTCCACGTGATGCTGAAGCTCACGCTACAGCGGATGTGGCTGATGCCCGCACGCCTGGTGTTGGCGTTGCTGTCGGTCTTTGTGGTTTTCTGCGGTCTTGGATGGATGCAGTACTACGCGTGGCAGGTGAATCAACGCCTGGCGGATTCGGTTCTGTTCGACGGCCACGAACTGTATGTCCTGACGACGTCGCCCACGGGCGGAGGCTACAACGACCTGGTCGCACCCTATCTGGATCAACGTGTGCTTGGGCAGTTGTCGGGCGTTTCCAACACAGGCATCTGGGTGCTTGCCACGCAACAGCCGGTGCAGGTGGGGGATGAGGCGGCGGTGCGGAATCTGACGCTGGCGGTCGCGGTGAACGGTAAGGCGCTGGCGGCGGCACCCTACCCGCAATGTGTCTGGATTGGCGGGGAAGAAGCTTCGGTGTCACAGGAAGTGATTCGCTTCCCGTTGGGCATGGAGTGCCAGGTGATTGAAGCGCCTGCGGCATGGCGTGCCGTGAAGCTTGCAACGGAATCGCGGGTTCTGGTGGTGTCACTGCCGTTTGCAGAGCAGGTCTCGGGGCCTCGCTGGACGTGGATGATCACCAAGGCGATGCTGTCGCTTCCCATGGAAGAAGCGACGATCTCCGCCGCGTTTGCCGAGGCGGGAGTGGGCGTGAAGATCAGTCGCCCTGGAGATGATGCAATGCCCACCTCTGACGTGGAGCACAGGCGGAGACTCAACAGGACAACGGACTATCTGCGTACGTTCGGGAGTGTGGTAAGCAGCGTCTGCTTGCTGCTGTTGTTGGCTGGACAGTCATTTCTGCAGGTGAGAGAGATCGGCTTGCTTCAGCTGCTTGGCGCATCACCTCGCAGAGCGGTATGTTTTTTCCTCCAGGACGTTACGCTGCAGGCGGTTCTGGTCAGCGTGCCGGTGCTTTTGCTACTGCCCGTGGCCCTGTTCGTTCCTAATTCCGGCCCGTTGCTGAGGTTCGGTGCGTTGTTCTTCGCTGTGTTGGTGCTGGTTGCATGGGGGTATGCATTGGTCGAGCTTTGGCTGATTAGACGTATGGAGCCTGGCGCCATGGTGAGAGGAGATCGGTCATGAGGGTGTGGGAAAAGATGTTGCTGGGGTCAGTGCTCGCTTCATTGAGTGTCGTTGCCACGGCCGATACCCGGTCAGGCGGCTGGTATGTCATCAGTCCAACGCAAAGTCAGCGTGAGCCGCCACGCCGCAGTGCGCAGCGTTTCGTACCGCCGGCGGTGTTGGACGCGGCGAAGACCGATCCATGCATCGCGGCAGTGGGAACAGTGCAACTGCAATCGGTGGCTGTGGCGGCAAAGGATGGGCGTACGATCAACCTGTTGAGCGCACAGGTCTCGCCCTCGATTCTCTCCGCAATGGCGGGTGCGACGCTGGATCGACCTGTCCTGGATGGCCATACGTCGATCATCTTGCCGCGTGGCATGCAGCAGCTCGGGTGGCAGCAGGACGCTTTGCCGGGCACGCTCACGCGCGTGATTCAGGTCAAGTCTGTGCCGGGTGCGCCACCTGACGCTGCTCGACGGGTGCTTGAGTCATTCCCGGTGGTCTCGGCAGATCGTCTGGACATGGGCAGGTCTCCGCTGCTGGAGCGGGTCGCCGTTCTCCAAGGCAGGGATGACAAGCGGCTGACATCGCCGTTCTCGCCCCCGACCTTGGTGGTGAAGCTCGCCAAGACCACCCCGCAATGTACCGCGCGGATCGAGGCGTGGGCCGCATTGCTCGGCCGCAATCCGGTGGGGCAGGCTTTTCAGGCACAGCCTATGGTCGAACCAAAGCGCAGGTAGCTGCGCTTTGGCCAGAACGGGAATGGACGGCAACGGGGCGCGTCACGCCGCAAGGCACAGGTGCGGATGGCCACGGTGACCGCTGTCAGTCGCGGTCGTCGCGGGTCCAGACCCCGTCGTGTTCACGCTTGACCGGGAACTTGGCCACCGGCGAGTAGGCCGGCGCGCACAGGGCGCGGCCATCGCGGATGTCGAAGCGCGCCCCGTGCAGCACGCACTCGATGCTGGCCTCGGCGGTGTCGAAGGTGCCCGAGGACAGCTCGAACTCGTCGTGGGTGCACTGGTCTTCCAGCGCGTACAACTCACCATCGAGGTTGAACACCACGATCGGGGTGCCGGTGACCTCGTCGAAGGTGCTTTTCAGTTCGCCCGGCAGCAGCTCGGTGCTGGCGCAGACGAAGGTCCAGGTCTCGCTCACGCCGCAACCACCAGCGGCTTTTCCAGGATCTCAAAGCGCAGGTCGTCGCGCTTGGGGATGCCGAAGCGCTCGTCGCCATACGGGAACGGCTTCTTGATGCCGGTGCGTGCGTAGCCTCGGCGCTCGTAGAAGGCGATCAGCTCTTCGCGCACGTCGATCACGGTCATCTGCATCACCGGCACGCCCCATTCGCGGGCGGCGTGGGCCTCGGCGGCGTCCATCATCTGCTTGCCGATGCCGCCCCCCTGCTGGGCCGGGTCGACCGAGAACATGCCGAAATAGCCTTTGCCGTTGTCATCGGCCACGTGCGCGCAGGCCAGCAGGTGGCCATCGCGCTCGGCCAGCAGGATGGTCGAGCGCGGCTTGGCCAGGTCGGCCTGCAGGCCCTGCGCATCGATGCGGGCACCGTCCAGCAGGTCGGCTTCGGTGGTCCAGCCGGCGCGGCTGGCGTCGCCGCGATAGGCCGAGGTGACCAGGGCGATCAGGGCGGGGATGTCGGCGGCAGTGGCCGCGCGGAAGGTCAGGGTGCTCATGCTGCCCATTCTAGGCGGGGGGCGCGATGGCGGGTAGGTACGGCCGTTGGCCGGTCGCCGCCTCAGCGCATGAAAAACTCCACCGGGAACGACAGCTCCACCGGTGCCGGGCGATCCTCCGGCACCGTGGGCAGCGGCGCGGCGTGACGGAAGGTGTCCAGCGCGGCCTGGTCGAGCAGGGCGAAACCGGAGCTCTGCTGCAGCGACAGATGCAGCAGGCTGCCATCGCGGGCAACGCTGACGCGGAGTTGGGCGGTACCTTCCTGGCGGCGCGCGCGTGCACTGCTGGGGTAGCGGCGGTAGCGCTCGAGCCGGGCCATGACCCGGCCCTCCCAACTGTCACGGCCGGGCGTGGTTTCGCGGGGGCCGGTGGGGAGCGGCGGGCTGGGCGGGGCGGCGGCGACCGAGGCAGCCTGCTGCTGCGGCGCCGGTGAATCCACCCGGGGCTGTGGCGGGGTGGGCGGCGGGATCACCCACTGGGCGGTGGCGCGCGGCGGTGTCGGTGGCAGCGGGCGCAGCGGCTCCGGTTTCTGGCGGCGGACCGAGGCGGCGGTACGGGGGGTGGGGGCGGGGACGTCCTCCAGCGGCACTTCCGGGGCGCGCGGTGGCAGCAGGATCAGTCGGGTGCGCTCGGCCGGCGGTGGCGGCAGCGCCACCGGGGCATAGGCAGCGGTCCAGAGCACCCCGACGAGAACGCCGACATGGGCCAGCAGCGTGATGCCGGCCGCCACGGCCCGCGCAGGGCGGTCGCCGATCGGCGGCATGCGGGGCGACCACGGCCGATCCGGGCGCGGCTGGCCGGTGCGAGGGAGGGGAGACGGCATTGCTACGTGCGCAAATGAGAAGTGTTCGCATTATCTCATTGTTGGATGCCGCTGCGGCGACCGTTCGGGCTACGCTGCGCGTTGGAGCGTTGGACAACCCGGAGCAGGCATGGGCAGCGTGCGCGTGGCGATGGCGGTGATCCTTGTGCTGCACGGGGCGAGCGCGCTGGCGGGCGTGGCGCCGCCGCTGGCCGGGACGTATTCGAACGTGTGTGTGCACCCGGAGAGCGGCGACCTGCTCGGTACCGAGCTCACCTTTGCCGGCACCGCCGAGCCGGGCCGCGTGCAGCTGCAGCGCTACGAAGGCGCTCCCGTGGCGCCGGAGCAGCTGCGGATGACCGCGCGCGGCACGGCGTGGTATCTGCATCGCGGCGACGGCGTGGCAATGATGGTGTTGCAGCGGCATGGGGCGGCGCTGCGGGTGACCTATCGGGATGGCCAGCAGGCCAGCGCCGGCGGCACGAGCGAGACGCTGGTGGTCACCGCGCCCGGTCGAACCGACCGCCAGCGCCGGCCATGCCCTTAGTGGTGCAACGCGCCTGAACGCAGAACGCCGCGATCTCTCGCGGCGTTGCGGGGCAGCCAAGGACCGGGTGCGGTCAGCCCAGCAGCTTGCGCACCTTGTTCAACGCCACGATGAAGCGTTCGATCTCCGCGTGGGTGTTGTAGAAGGCCAGCGAGGCGCGGCAGGTCGCGGTCACGCCGTAGTACTGCAGCAGCGGGTGCGCGCAGTGCTGGCCTGAGCGCACGGCCACGCCTTCCACGTCCAGCAGGGTGGCCAGGTCGTGCGAGTGCGCCCCTTCGACCAGGAAGGACACCACGGCGGCCTTGTCCGCGGTGGTGCCGAAGATGCGCAGGCCATCGATCTTGCCGAGCTCTTCGTTGAAGTGCGCCAGCAGTTCGCTTTCGCGTGCTTCCACGTGGTCCAGGCCCAGCGAGTCGAGGTAGTCCACCGCCACGCCCAGGCCGATGAAACCGGCGATGTTGGGAGTGCCGGCTTCGAACTTGTGCGGGGCGTCGTTGAACACGGTGCCCTCGAAGCTCACTTCCTTGATCATCTCGCCGCCACCGATGAACGGCGGCATGGCATCGAGGTGCTCGCGGCGCGCCCACAGCGCGCCGGTGCCGGTCGGGCCGCACATTTTGTGGCCGGTGATGGCATAGAAGTCGCAGCCGATCGCGGCCACGTCGACCTTGCGGTGCGGCACCGCCTGCGAACCGTCGACCACGGTGATGATGCCGCGCTTGCGCGCTTCGCGGCAGATCTCGCGGACCGGGTTGACCGTGCCCAGCACGTTGGACACATGGGCCACGGCCAGCAGCTTGACCTCGGCGGTCATGGCACGGCGCAGGGCATCCAGGTCGAGCGCACCGTCGGGGGTGATCTCGGCCACGCGGATCGTGGCCCCCGTGCGTTCGGCGACCAGCTGCCACGGCACGATGTTGGCGTGGTGCTCCATCCGCGAGACCAGGATGACATCGCCTGCCTTCAGCCGCGGCAAGGCCCACGAGTAGGCCACCAGGTTGAGTGCGAAGGTGGTGCCGCTGCACAGCACCAGCTCGCTGGCACGCACATTGAGGAAGCGCGCCAGCTTGGTGCGCGCACCTTCGTAGGCCTCGGTGGCTTCGGTGCCCAGCGCGTGCACCGCGCGGCTGACGTTGGCGTTGTAGCGGCGGTAGAACTCGTCCACCGCGCCGATCACCTGCACCGGCTTCTGGCCGGTGTTGGCGTTGTCGAAATAGACCAGCGGCTTGCCGTGCACTTCGCGCATCAACAGCGGGAAATCCAGGCGCACGCGGTCCCAGTCCGGGGCCACCGTGGAATCGGTGACCGGGCGCGGGGTGGACAGGTTCATGCCACGCCTGCCCGGGCCAGGGCCAGGTCGAGCTGGCGGCGCAGTTGTTCGGTCAGGCGGGCATCCAGCGCGTTCAGCGGTTCATGGCAGAACGCGGCGCTGAGCAACTGCTGGGCCTGGTCGGCGGGCAGGCCGCGCGAGCGCAGGTAGAACAGCGCGTTGGCATCGAGCTGGCCCACGGTGGCGCCGTGCGCGGCCTTGACCTCGTCGGCGTCGATCACCAGCGTGGGCTGGGTATCGATCTCGGCGTCGGCCGACAGCAGCAGGTTCTTGTTGGACAGGTTGGCGTCGGTGCCATCGGCGCCGGCACGGATATGGATGCCCCCATGGAACACCACGCGGCTGCGCTGGGCGGCCACGCCGCGCCAGACCATTTCCGAGGCGGTGTCGCGTGCGATGTGCTCGATGCCCAGGCGGGTATCGACATGGCGGCGGGCGTTGCCGAGCAGCACGCCGTTGGCGGTGAGCTGGGCGTTGTCGCCTTCCAGGCGCACGTTGAGCTCGTGGCGGCTGAGCGCGGCACCCAGTTCCAGGTCGATGCGACGGTACTGCGCGTTGCGCGCCAGCACCGCGTCGGTGCGCAGCAGGGTGGTGCCGCGCGCGCTGTCGGCCTGCACGCGGGCGTGCGAGAGCACCGCATCCTGGGCCAGGTGCACGTGCACAAGGGTGTTGCCCAGGTGCGCGGCATCGCCCACGTGGAGGTGGTGCTCGACCACGCCCAGCGACGCACCGGCGCGCAGTTCGATCAGGTGGCGATGGTGCCAGGCCAGGTCGCTGCCGTCGGCCACGCTGACGAACACCAGCTGCAGCGGCAGTTCGACCTGTGCACCGTCTTCCACGCGCACCACCACGCCTTCATCGGCGAGGGCGGCGTTGAGCCGTGCGAACACTTCGTCGCTACGCTCGAAACGGCGGCCGAGGAAGCGCAGGGCCTCGTCGCCGGCGGCCAGCGCCGAGGACAGGGTCTGCAGCTGGATGCCGGCCGGCAGCACGGCCACATCGCTCAGTGCCTGCGACGGGCGGCCGTTGACGAACACCAGGCGCGGCGACGGAATGTCGGCCAGCAGCGCGGGATCGACCTCGACGGCCACCAGCGGCGCGGGGCTGAAGCTGCGGCGTTCAAGCTGGCGCAGCGAGGTGTACTTCCAGGCTTCGGTACGCGGGCCGGGCAGGCCGGCCTGCAGGGCGGCATCCAGTTCGGCGCGACGTGCGTCGCTGCCGCAGAAGCCGCTGGCGAGGGAATCGAGCAGGACGCTCATCAGACCGCCGCCTCCGGCACCACGCGGTCCTTGAGGAAGTGGTAGCCGTGGGCTTCCAGTTCCAGGGCCAGTTCCGGGCCGCCGCTCTGCACGATCTTGCCGTCGGCCAGCACATGCACCACGTCCGGCTTGATGTAATCGAGCAGGCGCTGGTAGTGGGTGATGACCAGGAATGAGCGGTCCGGCGAGCGCAGCGCGTTGACGCCGTCGGCCACGCTCTTGAGCGCGTCGATATCCAGGCCCGAATCGGTTTCGTCCAGGATCGCCAGCTTCGGCTCGAGCACGGCCAGCTGGAAGATTTCATTGCGCTTTTTCTCGCCGCCGGAGAAGCCTTCGTTGACGCCGCGGTGCAGCAGTTCGTCCTTCAGGTGCAGCACGGCCAGCTTCTGCCGTACCAGCTTGAGGAACTGCATGGAGTCCAGTTCTTCCTCGCCGCGCGCCTTGCGCTGGGCGTTGAGCGCGGCGCGCAGGAAGTAGGTGTTGTTCACGCCGGGGATTTCCACCGGGTACTGGAAGGCCAGGAACAGGCCGGCGGCGGCGCGTTCTTCCGGCGCCAGCTCGAGCAGGTCGCGGCCTTCGAACTGCACGCTGCCTTCGCTCACGTCATAGCCGTCGCGGCCGGCCAGCACGTTGCCCAGGGTGGACTTGCCGGCACCGTTGGGGCCCATGATGGCATGCACCTGGCCCGGCTTCACGTCCAGCGAGAGGCCCTTGAGGATTTCCTTGTCGCCGATGCGGGCGTGGAGGTTGTCGATCTTCAGCATGATACGAATCCGGGGTAGAGCCACGCCAGGCGTGGCTGAAAAATTCAAACGAAGGCGGCTGTCGGGTTAACCCACAGACCCTTCCAGCGAGACTTCCAGCAGCTTCTTGGCTTCCACCGCGAACTCCATCGGCAGTTCACGGAAGACCTGCTTGCAGAAGCCATCGACGATCATCGAGACCGCGTTTTCCTGGTCGATGCCGCGGGCGCGGCAATAGAACAGCTGGTCATCGGAGATCTTGGAGGTGGTGGCCTCGTGCTCCACCGTCGCGCTCGGGTTCTTGACCTCGATGTACGGGAAGGTGTGCGCGCCGGAGGTCTTGCCGATCAGCAGCGAGTCGCACTGGGTGTAGTTGCGCGCGCCATCGGCGTTGCGGTCCACCTTGACCAGGCCGCGGTAGGTGTTCTGCCCACGCCCGGCGCTGATGCCCTTGCTGACGATCTTGCTCTTGGTGCGCTTGCCGATGTGGATCATCTTGGTGCCGGTGTCGGCCTGCTGGCGATGGTGGGTCAGCGCGACCGAGTGGAACTCGCCGACCGAATCGTCGCCGAGCAGCACGCAGGACGGGTACTTCCAGGTGATCGCCGACCCGGTCTCGACCTGGGTCCAGGTGACCTTGCTGCGCGCGCCGCGGCATTCGGCACGCTTGGTGACGAAGTTGTAGATGCCGCCCACGCCGTTCTCATCGCCCGGGTACCAGTTCTGCACCGTGGAGTACTTGATCTCGGCGTCTTCCAGCGCCACCAGCTCCACCACCGCCGCGTGCAGCTGGTTTTCATCGCGCATCGGCGCGGTGCAGCCTTCCAGGTAGGACACGTAGGCCTTGTCCTCGCAGATGATCAGCGTGCGCTCGAACTGGCCGGTGTGGCCGGCGTTGATGCGGAAATAGGTGCTCAGCTCCATCGGGCAACGCACGCCCTTGGGGATGAACACGAAGCTGCCATCGGAGAACACCGCCGAGTTGAGCGCGGCGAAGTAGTTGTCGCCCACCGGCACCACGCTGCCCAGGTACTGCTTGACCAGCTCCGGGTGCTCCTTGATGGCCTCGGACATGGAACAGAAGATCACGCCCTTCTCGGCCAGTTCCTTGCGGAAGGTGGTGCCCACCGAAACCGAGTCGAACACCGCATCCACGGCCACGCCGGCCAGCTTGGCGCGCTCGTGCAGCGGCACGCCGAGCTTGTCGTAGGTATCGAGCAGTTCCTTGGGCACGTCATCGAGGGAGGCGTACTTGGGGCCCTTGGGCGCGGAGTAGTAGCTGAGCGCCTGCAGGTCGATCGCGGCGATCTGCAGCTTGGCCCAGTCGGGCATCGGCATGGTCAGGAAGTGGCGGTAGGCGTCCAGACGCCACTGCGTCATCCACTCCGGCTCGTCCTTCTTGGCCGACAGGGCGCGGATGGTGTCCTCGTCCAGGCCAGGCGGCAGCGAGTCCGATTCGATGTCCGTGATGAAGCCGGCCGAATACTTGCGGCCGAGCTGCTCGTGGATCTCGCGGTTGGGGGTGTCGCCGGCGGCGACGGTATCGAGGGTATCGGTGGCCATGGGGGCTGCCTGTGGATCAGGAGACGACATCGGCCGCGATCACGCGGCGCGAAGCGTCAACAAGGGGAAGAGGGGGCAGGATCTGCGCCAGGCTGACCGCGCGCAGTGCTTCGGAGACCACGTCGTTGATCATCCGCCAGCTGCTGCGCGCGCCGCATTGCAGCTCGCGTCCGCACTGGCTGTGGTCGTGGGCGCACTCGGTCAGCCCCAGCGGGCCTTCCATTGCTTCGACGATCTCGAACAGGGTGATCCGGTCGGCCGGGCGGGTCAGGCGGTAGCCGCCGCGCACGCCGCGCAGCCCCTCTACCAGGCCGGCCTGGGCCAGCGGCTTGAGCAGCTTGCTGACGGTGGGCGGTTCGAGACGGGCGAACTCGGCCAACTCGGTGGCACTGAGCACCTCGCCCGGACGGGCGGCGAGCACGGTCAGCACGACGGTGGCGTAATCGGTGAGCTTGGTGACGCGGAGCATGGGGAAGGCAGAACCATAAAGCGGACTGAAATTGTACGCTTTTATCGGCGGGCATCCAACCCACCCCGTTCAGGGGCGGTCCGGGCAGGGGCGTGGGGGTGGGGCGGCGCGTCGCTTTGGCAATCACAAAGATTAAGCGAGAATCGGGGCCTACCTTCCGCAACGGCCAGCCAGATGCCCAAGAAGATCCAAGCCCGCAAGTCCTCCATCCACGGTAACGGCGTGTTCGCGCTGGCACCGATCAAGCAGGGCGAGCGGGTCATCCAGTACAAGGGTCTGCTGCGCAGCCATGCCGACGTGGACGCAGATGATACCGGGGACGTGGAGAGTGGTCACACCTTCCTGTTCACCTTGAACGACGATTACGTCATCGATGCCAATTACAAAGGCAACGATGCGCGCTGGCTGAACCACAGCTGCGACCCGAACTGCGAAGCGGTGATCGAGGAAGCCGAGGGTGACAACCGCCGCGAGGACAAGGTGTTCATCGAGGCGATCAAGGACATCCAGCCCGGCGATGAGCTGACCTACAACTACGGCATCACCCTGGCCGAGCGCCACACCGCGCGCCTGAAGAAGATCTGGGAATGCCGCTGCGGCGCGAAGAAGTGCACCGGCACGATGCTGCAGCCCAAGCGCTGACCGGCATGCGCTGAACGCGCCCGGCAGCACCGGTTGCCGGCCCGCCACGGCATCAGCGCCTGACCGCCGCGGCTGCGCAACGCGGCTGCGCGCACGCGGCCTGCACATGCTGGTCACTGCTGCCCAATGCGTATCCGACCAGACTGGAGGCTCCTTTCCAATGGAGCCTTTCATGGCACACGCACTCAATGGCAAGCAGGTCGCCATCCTGGCCACCGATGGTTTCGAGCAGTCCGAGCTGCAGGAGCCCAAGCGCCTGCTGGAATCCTGGGGTGCCCAGGTGGCGGTGATCGCGCCGGGCGATGCCAGCGAAATCCGCGGCTGGAAGAGCAAGGACTGGGGCCAGGGCGTGGCAGTGGACCAGTCGCTGGCCAGCGCCAGGGCCGAGGCCTACGACGCGCTGGTGCTGCCGGGCGGGGTGATCAACCCGGACAAGCTGCGCATCGATCCCCAGGCGGTGGCATTCATTCGCGATTTCGGCGCCAGCGGCAAGCCGGTCGCGGCGATCTGCCATGGGCCCTGGTTGCTGGTGGAATCGGGCCTGGCCAAGGGCCGTGCGGTAACGTCGTGGCCGTCGCTGAAGACCGACCTGGGCAATGCCGGCGCGCAGTGGCGCGATGCCGAGGTGGTGGTGGACGGCAACGTGATCACCAGCCGCAAGCCCGATGACATTCCCGCGTTTGCCGACGCGGTGGCCAAGGCGCTGGCCGGCTGACCGGGCAGGGACCGACTGCGGTCGGTCCCTGCTGGCCGCTCATCCGGCAGGCACCGGCCGTGGGTCGGTGCGCGCCGCCATCATTTGCCCAGCATGCCCGCCGGGACCAGCTTGCCCAGATCCTGGTTGAAGGTGACCACCAGCTTGCCGTTCTCCACCTGTGCCGACTGCACCTGCAGGGCGCCGAGCACGCCGGCCACGGTCGGGTCGATCTTGTAGATCGGCTCGCGGCGCGCGTAGTCGGTCAGCCAGGCGTTGAGCAGGCTGCGCGTACGCGAATCCAGGCGGCCCCCATTGTTGGCCGGGGTGAAGTCGTCCACGGTGGGTTGGTCCAGATGGAAGCCCTGGGTCTGCGCGTCATAGCGCAGGCCGCTGCTCAGCTTGACCTTGCCCAGGGCCGCCGGCGCACTGCCGGCGGTGGCCATGGCCACGTCGAACCCCAGGTCGAGCCGGTTGCCCTGCGGCAGGGCCAGTTTGGGGTGGCTCATGGTCATGGCGATCAGGCCGCCGAGCGCGTCCTGGGTACGCGGAAAGCTGCCATCAAGGTAGTGCTGGACATCGGCGGCGCCGACCGACAACTGGCGGCCGGAAACACTGGGTGCCGCCTGTGCGCCGACCGCGGCAGCGATCAGCACCGTGCAGACGGCGAGGCGGGACAGCAGCGGGCGTGCGTTCATGGTGTCAGGCCGTGGAAGAGAGAGGCCAACGATAGCGCCTTCGGCTGAATCCAGCTTGGATGCCGCACGGCCCTGCCGCCGCAGGTGGTCCCGGCTTACTCCAGCACCGGCTGCAGGGAGGCGCCGTGCAGTTCCCAGCCACTGCCGTCGGGCCTGGGCTGCAGGCGGTACCAGCCGGTGTAGCGCTGCACGCCGTCGGCGGTGGTCGCGCGGATCTGTACCGGCACCTCGCGCAACCGCGACGGGTGCTCATCGTCGCGCGCGATCGGCGAATCGGTATCCACCCGCAGCGTGCGCAGGCCGGACAGTTCGCGCAGCACCGCATCATCGGCGTAGCCGGTCCGGCCGCCGCTCCAGAACGCATCGGCCGCCGCGCGATCGCCGCGCATCACGGCATTGAGGTAGTGGCGTACCACCGTGCCCTCGTTGTCGGCGCCAGCGGCGACTGCACTGAGTGCATGGATCGGAATCGGCTCCAGCGCGTCGTCGGCTGCGGCCTGCGCTTGGGCGGCGGTGGCGGTCGACGCGGCGCTGTCGCCGGTGGCCTCGGTGTCACGATGGCAGGAACAGCCGCCCAGCAGGAGCGGAAGCAGGAACAGGGCACGGCGCATGGCGGGACTCTCCCCCGGAGGAGCGCAGAGTGTAGCGGCCGTGCGACGCGCTCAGGGCGTCTGCTGGATGTCCTGCAGGGCGTCGAGCACCTGGCCCAGCTGCGGTTGCAGGCGGGTCAGGGCATGGTCCGGCTCCTGCGCATGGCGGCGGGCCAGGTCGTGCAGCAGCTGGGTGGCCACGATCGCCGCGGCGCGTTCGTCGCCGCTCAACCCGCTTTGCCGGCGTGCCACTTCCAGCAGGCGCATCCAGTCCTGCTGGGCGCGGTGCTCCAGTTCGATCGTGCAGCGGCCGCTGCACTGCAACCCGTCCTTCTCGATCGGGGTGACGGTAATGCGGTAACGCTGGGAAGGGCTGGTCATGGCAGTGGGCGCTGTGGGGACAGGCCCACCATAGGCGTGCCGATGCCCGGCAGCGACCGGGGCGGTCGCACGCAGTGTTCCACCCTGAGCGTTCCAGCACCGCCGCAATGCCCGGCGAGGGCCACGGCAGTGGGGTTTGCGCGCCTGCGGGGGCGACCGGCCAGGCCGGGCAACGCTGTGTTGCGCCATCGGTGCGGCCGCCCAAAAAGAACGGGACGGCCATGGCCGTCCCGTCCGGGTGCTGCAGGAAGCGCGCTGATTACAGCGCAGCGTCCTTGAGCTTCTTGAGCGGACGCACCTTCAGCTTGGTGGAAGCCGGCTTGGCGGCGAACCACTGCTCTTCCTTGGTGAACGGGTTGATGCCCTTGCGCTTCGGCTTGGCCGGCACGCTGACGGTGGTGATCTTCAGCAGGCCCGGCAGGGTGAAGCTGCCTGCGCCCTTCTTGTGCACCGAAGCGGCGACGGCGCCTTCCAGCGAGGCGAGCACGGCGCGCACGTCCTTGGCAACGACGCCGGACGCTTCAACGATGTGTGCAACCAGACCAGACTTGCTCAGTACGTCCTTGATCGGCTTGGGAGCGGCCGGCTTGGCGGCTGCCTTGGTAGCGACTTTCTTTACTGCCTTCTTCGGGGCAGCCTTCTTAGCGGTCTTTGCCATGGTTTCCTGTTCCGTGAACGGTTGGTTGTTTGGTCGCGCCGAACCCCGTCGGCAAGCGAAATGTAGGGCAACAATGCGGCGCCGCCAATAGGCAATCGCATAAAAATTCGCGATTTCCCGCTTCCCGGTTACCGCAGTGCATCAGCACATAGCCAAAAAACAGGGGTCGTGGCGCTCGCCGTGGCCCCTGGGGCGACCGCGTGGAACCCACCCGTCATGGCGCAAACCCCTTGAAAACAGCGGTTTTCCGGTCCTGGCCGCGGTCCGGCGGCAGGCGCCGCACGCGGCCCTGCCACGGTTGCCACGCCGGCCCGACGCGGCGCTAACGCGGTCCGGTCCATGCTGGCCCTGCCATTCATCCGCAGGAGACGAACCAATGGGTATTTCGCGTCATGCCACCGCGCACTGGGAAGGTGACCTCAAGACAGGCAAGGGACAACTGAGCACGCCGCAAAGTGGCCTGCTGGACAAAACCCGCTATGCCTTCAGCAGCCGCTTCGGCGATGAGAAGGGCACCAATCCGGAAGAACTGATCGCCGCCGCGCACGCCGGCTGCTTCACCATGGCCCTGTCGGCCAAGCTCACCGAGGCCGGCTTCGTGCCCACCTCGCTGGATACCGAAGCCAAGGTGGATCTGTCGATGGAAGGCGGACCGCAGCTTTCGCAGATCACCCTCAAGGTGAAGGCGGTGGTGCCGAAGATCGATGCGGCGCAGTTCCGTGCGATCGCCGATGACGCCAAGCAGAACTGTCCGGTGTCCAAGGCACTGAGTGCGGTGCCGATCAGCCTGGAGGCCGAACTGGCCGGCTGAGTGCGCCGCAGTGCACATTGAGCGAACCTGGCAGGGGCGGCATAGTCGCCCCTGTTCTTTTGTGGGGAGCACCGCGTGCGCATTGCCAGCCTGGCTGTCCTGTTGACCTGTTGCTGCGCCCTTCCGGCGCAGGCCGATGTGCGCCTGCTCAACGCGGCCACCATCCACACCGGTGAACCCGGCGCGGCGGCAGCCACCGCGCTGGCCTGGGACGAGGCCAGTGGGCGGGTGCTGGCGGTCGGCCAGCGCCAGGCGCTGCGGGCGCGGTACCCGCAGGCGCCGGTGACCGACCTGGGCCAGGCCACGGTGATCCCCGGGCTGATCGACGCCCACGCGCACCTGATGTTCCTGGGCGCTGCGCTGATGCAGGCCGATCTTGGCGGCGCCACCAGCAAGGCCGAGGTGGTGGCGCGCCTGCAGCGCTTTGCCGCCGACAACCCGGAGGGGTGGCTGCTGGGCAACGGCTGGGACCAGAACCAGTGGCCGCAGCAGGATTTCCCCACGGCCGCCGACCTGGATGCGGCCTTCCCGGAGCGGCCGGTCTGGCTGGGGCGCATCGATGGCCACGCCGGCTGGGCCAACAGCGCGGCGCTGCGCGCGATGGCACGGCAGACGGGCCAGCGTGCGCTGGCCGGGCGCTGGCAGCCGGAGGGTGGGCGGATCGTGCGCGATGCGCGCCAGCAGCCCACCGGCGTGTTCGTGGATGCGGCGATGGAACTGGTGCGCGCAGCGATCCCGGCGCCCAGCGACGCCGCGCGCGAACAGATGCTCGCCCGCGCGCTGGACAAGGCGGTCAGCCAGGGGCTGACCGGCGTGCACGACATGGGCGTTTCGCGCGAGGACCTGGCGCTGATGCGCCGCTTCGCCGATGCCGGGCGACTGCCCCTGCGCATCGATGCCTATGCCGACGGCAATGCGCAGGCGCTGGCCGACCTGTGCGCGCGGGGCGCGTACCGGCACCCCGGTGGGCGGCTGGAGATGCGCGGGGTGAAGCTGTTCATGGATGGCGCACTGGGCAGCCGCGGCGCAGCGCTGCTGGCCGATTACAGTGACGATCCGCATAACCGCGGGTTGCTGGTGACCTCGCCGGAAGAGTTCGAGGTGGCCGTGCGCAAGGCCGATGGCTGCGGGCTGCAGGTCGCCACCCATGCCATCGGTGACCGCGGCAACCGGATCGCGCTGGACACCTATGCGCGGGTGCTGGGCGCCGGCAAGGCGCGCGACCACCGCTGGCGCATCGAACATGCGCAGGTGGTGGCGCCGACCGACCTGCCACGCTTTGCCGACCTGGGGGTGATCGCCTCGATGCAGCCCACCCACGCCACCTCGGACATGGGCTGGGCCCAGGAACGGCTGGGTCCGGAGCGCCTGCAGGGCGCCTATGCGTGGCGGCGGATGCTGGCCTCCGGCGCGCATCTCGCGCTGGGCTCGGATTTTCCGGTGGAACAGGTGGACCCGCGGCTGGGGTTGTATGCGGCGGTGACCCGGCAGGACCGCGCCGGGCGACCGCCCGGCGGCTGGCTGCCGGACCAGCGCCTGAGCGCGGCCGAGGCGCTGCGGGGGTTCACCGCCGACGCGGCCTGGGCCGGGCACGACGAGGCCGACGTGGGGCGGTTGCGGCCGGGGCTGCGCGCGGATTTCGTGGTGCTCGACCGCGACCCGCTGGCGGTGCCCGCCGCGCAGCTGGCCGAGCTGCAGGTGCGCGCGACCTGGGTCGACGGTCGGCCGGTGTACGACGCGGCGCGCTGACGCGCCGCCCGTGGCCTACCAGTCCAGCGTGCCGCGGATGACGGTCTGCACCTGGCCGCCGGACCAGACATCGCCGTCCGCATCGATGTGCAGGTGCAGCCGCGCATCGTGGCCGACTTCGCGGCCCTGGCTGACCACATAGTCGCCGCCGCGGGGCAGCGCGCCACGGCTGTCCAGCCAGGCGGCCAGCACGGCGTTGGCCGCGCCGGAGGCGGCATCTTCGAAGCGCCGGCCGTTGCCGACAAACGCGCGCACGGCCAGATCCCACGCCTGGCCGTGGCTGCGTGCATAGGCGAACACCCCCATGCTGTCGGTGCTTTCGGCCAGCGCGGCGATGGCCTCCCAGTCCGGGCGCAGGGCGCGCAGGCTGTCCTCCGCGTCCAGTTCCACCACCCACCAGCTGCGCCCGCCGGCCATCCGCGCCGGCGGCAGCACGCCCAGCGTCCAGCCGGCCAGCGCGGCCTGCAGGCGCGGGTCGGCGGCGGTGGTCACGTCGGCCACGCTGGCGCGCGGGGTGCGGATGGCGATGCTGCGGGCGGCGCCTTCACCGGCCACGCGCAGGGGCAGCGCGCCGGCGATCCCGTCCTGTACCAGGATCCCGTCCACCGGCGCGGCCAGCCCGGCTTCCAGTACCGCATGGGCGGTGCCGACGCTGGGATGGCCGGCGAAAGGCACTTCCTTCTGCGGGCTGAACATGCGGATCCGGTAGCTGGCGCCGTCTGCTTCGGGGGCGAACACGAAGGTGGTCTCCGGCAGCCGGGTCCAGCGGGCGATGGCCTGCATGCTGGCCTCGTCCAGGCCTTCGGCATCGAGCACCACGGCCAACGGGTTGCCGGCGCCCGGGCGGGGGGAAAACACGTCCAACTGCAGGAAACGGCGAGAGCTCATGGTGGCAGGGTCTGCGAAACGGCCGGGCAGCTTACCAACCCGCAGCCGGCCCGGGGCCGCCGCGCGGGCCGGCACTGGCCCTGCCGGGGCCGGGCTTGGCATAGAATCGGGAGTTCGGCCGGTGCGCCGGGCGAATCCCCCCCCTCACTACGAAACCCTCTTTACTTCCATGTCAGCTTCCCCCCTTGTCGATCGTTGGATCGTACTGAAGTTCGGCGGCACCTCCGTGTCGCGTCGTCACCGCTGGGACACGATCGGGAAGCTGGCGAAAAAACGTGCGGAAGAAACCGGCGCGCGCGTGCTGGTGGTGGTGTCGGCCCTGTCCGGGGTCACCAACGAACTGACCGCGATCGCCGATGGCGCCGCCGACAGCCGCGCCCGCGTGGAAGCACTGGTGGCGCGCCATCGCCAGTTCCTGGTCGAGCTGGCGCTGGACGCTGCCGCATTGGACGAACGCCTGGCCGGACTGGCCGGGCTGCTCGATGACCCGCGCGCGGCCAGCCGCCCGCTGGACTGGCAGGCCGACGTGCTGGGCCAGGGCGAACTGCTGTCCTCGACGGTGGGTGCGGCCTACCTGCGCGCCAGCGGTCTGGATTTCGGCTGGATGGATGCGCGCCAGTGGCTGGACGCGCTGCCGCCGCAGCCCAACCAGAGCGACTGGTCCCAGCGCCTGTCGGTGAACTGCCAGTGGCGCGCCGATGCGGACTGGGCGGCGCGTTTCCGCGCCCAGCCCACGCGCATGCTGATCACCCAGGGCTTCATCTCGCGCCACGCCGATGGTGGCACGGCCATTCTCGGCCGCGGTGGTTCGGATACCTCGGCGGCGTACTTCGGTGCGCTGCTGGGGGCCAGCCGGGTGGAGATCTGGACCGATGTGCCGGGCATGTTCAGCGCCAACCCGCGCGATGTGCCCGATGCGCGCCTGCTGACCCGCCTGGACTATTACGAAGCGCAGGAAATCGCCACCACCGGCGCCAAGGTGCTGCACCCGCGCTCGATCAAGCCGTGCCGCGACGCCGGCGTGCCGATGGCGATCCTGGACACCGAGCGCCCGGAACTGCCGGGTACCAGCATCGACGGCAACGCCGCGCCGGTGCCGGGGGTCAAGGCGATCAGCCGCCGCAACGGCATTGTGCTGGTGTCCATGGAAGGCATCGGCATGTGGCAGCAGGTGGGCTTCCTGGCCGACGTGTTCGGGCTGTTCAAGAAGCATGGCCTGTCGGTGGACCTGATCGGTTCGGCCGAAACCAACGTCACCGTGTCGCTGGACCCCTCCGAGAACCTGGTCAACACCGATGTGCTGGCCGCGCTGTCGGCCGACCTGTCGCAGATCTGCAAGGTCAAGATCATCGTGCCGTGCGCGGCGATCACCCTGGTCGGGCGCGGCATGCGTTCGCTGCTGCACAAGCTGTCGGATGTGTGGGCCACGTTCGGCCGCGAACGCGTGCACATGATTTCGCAGTCGTCCAACGACCTCAACCTGACCTTCGTCATCGACGAGGCCGACGCCGATGGCCTGCTGCCGATCCTGCACGCCGAGCTGATCGACAGCGGTGCGATGCCGGTGGAGGAGGGCGAAGTGTTCGGCCCGCGCTGGCGCGAGATCGCCGGCACCGTGCGCCCGCGTGAGACCGCCTGGTGGCGCGGCCAGCGCGAGCACCTGCTGACGCTGGCCCAGGCCGGCACCCCGCGCTACGTGTACAACCTGCCCACGGTGCGCGCCCGCGCCCGTGCGCTGACCGCGATCAAGGCCATCGACCAGCGCTACTACGCGATCAAGGCCAACTCGCATCCGGCCATCCTGGAGGTGCTGGAGCAGGAGGGCTTCGGCCTGGAGTGCGTGTCCCACGGCGAGCTCAAGCACGTGTTCAACACGCTGCCCACGCTGTCGCCCCGGCGCGTGCTGTTCACCCCCAGCTTCGCCCCGCGCGCCGAGTACGAGGCCGCATTCGCCCTGGGCGTGACCGTGACCGTGGACAATGTGGAGGCGCTGCAGCGCTGGCCGGACCTGTTCCGCAACCGCGAGCTGTGGCTGCGCGTGGACCTGGGCCGTGGCGAAGGCCACCATGCCAAGGTGCGCACCGGTGGCAAGGAGTCCAAGTTCGGCCTGCCGATCGCGCGCGTGGACGAGTTCGTGCGTCTGGCCACCGAGCTGGGCACCCGCGTGGTGGGCCTGCACGCGCACCTGGGCAGCGGCGTGGAAACGGCGCAGCACTGGCGCCTGATGTGCGACGAGCTGGCCGGCTTCGCGCGCCGCATCGGCAGCGTGGAGACCATCGACATCGGCGGTGGCCTGCCCATTCCCTACAGCGCCGACGACGAGCCGTTCGATCTGGATGCCTGGGCCGTCGGCCTGGCCGAGGTCAAGGCGGTGCACCCCGCGTTCCGCCTGGCGATCGAGCCGGGCCGCTATCTGGTGGCCGAGTCGGGCGTGCTGCTGGCCCGCGCCACCCAGGTGATCGAGAAGGATGGCGTGCGCCGCGTGGGCCTGGATGCGGGCATGAACACGCTGATGCGCCCGGCCCTGTACGACGCCTGGCACGACATCGAGAACCTGAGCCGGCTGGGCGGATATGCCGAGGCCGCCTTCGATGTGGTCGGCCCGATCTGCGAGTCCAGCGATGTGTTTGGCAAGCGTCGCAAGCTGCCGGTCTCGACCGCGCCGGACGATGTGATGCTGATCGCCGATGCCGGCGCCTACGGCTACGTCATGGCCAACACCTACAACCAGCGCGAGCTGCCGCGCGAGGACGTCATCGATGACGTGCCTTGACCGCTGCCTGCCGCCCCCCCTTGAAGACGCGCCGTGCACACGCACGGCCGCCCTCTGAACCGGATACACCATGACTGCTTTCGATAAACACCAGGTTGCCGTTTTCCGCTTCGTGCGCTGCGATTTCGCCGCCGACACCGGCGTGGCGCACCTGGTCTACGCCTTCGACGACGGCCCCGAGCTGATCGAGACGGTGACCCTCCCCGGCGCGCCGTTCGTGCTGGATGCGGCCCGTGCCGAGGCGGTGCAGCGTGCGCTGCGCCTGCTGCACCTGATTGCCGGCGTGAGCTATTACAAGGCCGGCGTGCCGGCACAGGTGCGCATCGACGGCTATGCCATCGATGCGGCCACCGCGGCGCTGGTGGAGGACATCTACCTCAACGGCCTGGGCGAGTTTGCCTACCGCAACGGCTTGAACCTGCGCGGGCGCTTCCGCCTGCCGGTGGACGGGGAGGCCTTCGCCGCCCCTGCCGTGGGGCTGCGCGAACACGCGCTGGTGGCCATCGGTGGTGGCAAGGATTCGCTGGTCAGCATCGAGGCGCTGCGTGGGCTGGGCATTGCCGAGACGGTGACGTGGATCGGCGGGTCGCAGTTGATCCGTGCCTGCGCCGAACGCACCGGCCTGCCCACGCTCAACATCGGCCGCGCGCTGGCCCCGGAGCTGTTCGAGCTCAACCGCCAGGGCGCATGGAACGGGCATATTCCGGTCACTGCGGTGAACTCGGCGATCATGGTTCTGGCCGCGCTGCTGCAGGGCGTGGACCAGGTGGTGTTCTCCAACGAGCGCTCGGCCAGCTACGGCAGCCAGATTCCCGGCACCGGCGAGGTCAACCACCAGTGGTCCAAGGGCTGGGCCTTCGAGCAGGCGTTCGGGGAATACCTGGAGCAGCATGTGGCTGCCGACCTGCAGTACTACTCGCTGCTGCGCCCGCTGTCGGAGCTGGCGGTGGCGCGGCAGTTCGCCAAGAGCGACGTCTACGACGCGCACTTCTCCAGCTGCAACCGCAACTTCCACATCCTGGGCGAGCGCCCGGTGAACCGCTGGTGCGGGGTCTGCCCCAAGTGCCATTTCGTGTTCCTGGCGCTGGCCCCGTTCATGCCCAAGACGCGGCTGGTGGGCATCTTCGGCCGCAACCTGCTGGACGATGCCGACCAAGCCGGCGGATTCGATGCGTTGCTGGAGTTCCAGGACCACAAGCCGTTCGAGTGCGTGGGCGAAGGCCGCGAATCGCGCGCGGCGATGGCCACCCTGGCCACGCGCCCGGAGTGGGCCGAAGACGCATTGGTGAAGCGTTTCGTGGCACAGATCCAGCCGCAGCTCGATGCCACCGAGCTGGAGATCGCACCGCTGCTGGTGCTCGAGGGCCAACACCGCATTCCGGCACCGATCTGGGAGCGCCTGCGTGCGAATTTCGCAGCTTGAGGGCAAGCGCGTTGCGTTGTGGGGATGGGGGCGTGAGGGGCGTGCGGCGTTCAACATACTGCGCCAGCGGCTGCCGTCGCTGCCGCTGACCCTGTTCTGCCCGGAAAGTGAGGCCGCTGCCGCGCGCGCCGAAACCGACGGTGCGTTGAGCGTGCGCTCGGACGTGACCGGCACGGCATTGGCCGCCTTCGAGGTGGTGATCAAGTCGCCGGGGATCAGCCCATACGGCGAGGCGGCCGGGCACGCCGCGGCCGCAGGCACGCAGTTCATCGGCGGCACCTCGCTGTGGTTTGCCGAGCACGCCGCGGCCGATGGCACCGTGCACGATACCGTGTGCGTGACCGGCACCAAGGGCAAGAGCACCACGACCTCGCTGCTGGCGCACCTGCTGCGTGCGGCGGGCGCGCGCACCGCGCTGGTGGGCAATATCGGCCTGCCAATGCTGGAAGTGCTGGACCCGCAGCCGGCGCCGCGGTACTGGGCGGTGGAGCTGTCCAGCTACCAGACCGGCGAGGTGGCGCGCAGCGGCGCGCACCCGCAGGTAGCGATTGTGCTGAACCTGTTCCCCGAGCACCTGGACTGGCACGGAAGCGAGCAGCGCTACATCGAAGACAAACTGCAACTGGTGACCGGCGCGGCGCCGCGCATCGCCGTGCTCAACGCCGCCGACCCGCACCTGGCCGCGCTGTCGCTGCCGCACAGCGAGGTGGTGTGGTTCAACCAGCCGCAGGGCTGGCACATGCGGGGAGAGGTGGTCTATCGCAGTGAACAGGCGGTATTCGATACCGCCAATACGCCCCTGCCCGGGCGGCACAACCGCGGCAACCTGTGCGCGGTGCTGGCCGCGCTGGAGGCATTGGGGCTGGACGCGGCGGCGTTGGCGCCGGCGGTGCAGGCGTTCCGTCCGCTGCCCAATCGCCTGCAGGTGATCGGCACGCGCGAGGGGCTGACCTACGTCAACGATTCCATCAGCACCACCCCGCACGCCAGCCTGGCCGCGCTGGACTGTTTTGCCGGGCAGCGCATCGCGCTGCTGGTGGGTGGGCATGACCGTGGCCTGGACTGGCACGATTTCGTCGCGCACATGGCCCATGACGTGCCACCGGTGGAGATCGTCACCATGGGTGCCAACGGCCCGCGCATCCATGCGCTGCTGCAACCGTTGGCCGATGCCGGGCGCTTCGGCCTGCATGCCGCTGCCGATCTTGCCGAGGCGATGCAACTGGCGCGCGCCGCGCTCGGTGCGCAGGGCGGGGTGGTGCTGATGTCGCCGGGCGCGCCCAGCTACGGGGTGTACCGCGACTACGTCGCACGCGGCCGCCACTTCGCCGAACTGGCCGGGTTCGACCCGGAGGCGATCACCGCCATCGCCGGTATCGGCATCGCGTAGGGCCGAGCGCCGGTCGGCTGCGGTCGCGCTTGCCCCATCCCGCCGGGCCTCAACGCATCCCGGCCTGGTCTCCCATGAACAGGTACTCGCCCTCGATCAACTGCTGCAGGTACGCATCGAAACCCGGTGCGATCACCACATAGCTGTCGGGATCATGCAGGTAGCGCACCACCTGGCCGACAATGCCGCCGGGCGCGGGGTCGAAATCCAGGTACAGCATCGAGGTGCCGCCGTTGTTGACGCAGTGCGCGAAGCACAGGCGCTGGCCCATCGGCAGGTCGGCATCGATACCCGCGCCCAGGATGTCGGCGTCCTCCTCCAGCCACTCCTCGTAGATCGAGCGGATGCTCTCGCCCCAGCTGTCCCACTGGGCGGTGTCGTCGAACATCTGTTCGATCGACCGCAGGTAATACGGGTAGCGGCCCAGGTCCGAGCCGAGTATCGGCACACAGACCGCGCCGCCGGGGTAGGCGCGGTAATGCGTTCCATCGACCCGGCCCAGCAGGTCCACCAGGCTGTCGGGCACGTGCGGCCAACGGGCACGCAGGCGCTGCCGATCCGCCGCGCTGGCCCCTTCGGTCCAGGCCCACATGGCGACTTCGTCGGCGGGCAGGCGGGGCACCAGGCCGGTGAGGAAGCGGTCGACAAGCGTCATGGCGCAGCAGCCGTGCAGGAGCGGCCGACAAGGGTGCCAGATCGGCGCGGCAGGCGTCGATGATTCCGCAGCGCCGGGCGCTGCCCGGCTGGTTTGGATTGCGCGCGGTAGGGAACGGCGGGGGCAGAGCCGCGCGCCACGGGGTGCGCGCGGCGTGGCAGAGCCCCGCTCTACACGGGGTGTTCGCCCGGTCGCCCTACACTCGGGGTTCTTATCCGGAGGAGCAGGCGCATGGTCAGGCAATGGCGATGGGGAGCGGCGGTGCTGTTGGGGATGGTGGCGCTGCCGGCGGTGGCGGCAATGAAGACCCAGCCGGTGGAATGGCAGCTGGACGGCACCACCTTCAGTGGCGTGCTGGTCTATGACGACGGCGACAGCGACAAACGCCCCGGGTTGGTGATGGTGCCGAACTGGAAGGGCGTCAACGATTCGGCGATCGCCAAGGCCAGGCAGCTGGCCGGCGATGATTACGTGGTGCTGGTGGCCGATGTGTACGGCAAGGGCGTGCGTCCGAAGACCGATGCCGAAGCAGGGCCGGTGGCGACCAAGCTGCGCAACGAGCGTGCGCTGCTGCGGGCGCGCGCGCTGAAGGCCATCGAGGTGCTCAAGGCGCAGGCTGGCAAGGCCCCGTTGGATGCCAGCCGGATCGGCGCGGTCGGCTTCTGCTTCGGTGGCACTACCGTACTGGAAATGGCCCGGGCCGGCGCACCGCTGGCCGGCGTGGTCAGCCTGCACGGCGGGCTGGGCTCACCGTTGCCGGCCAAGGCCGGCGTGGCGCATCCGTCGGTGCTGGTGCTCAATGGTGCCGACGACAAGGGTGTGAGCAAGGACGACATCGCCAGCTTCGAGCAGGAAATGAACGCGGCCAAGGTCGACTGGGAGTTCACCAACTACAGCGGCGCGGTGCATTGCTTCGCCGAGGCCGACGCCAACAGCCCGCCCGGCTGCCTCTACAACGAGCGCGCCGCCAAGCGTGCCTGGAAGGCGCTGGACGAGTTCTTTGAGGAGCGGTTCGAGACCCGACGCCGGTAGAGCCGACCGTTGGCGCAAGAACCCGGTAGCGCCGACCGTTGGTCGGCTGCACCGCGCAGGGCGCGGTGCATTTGTCGGGGGGCGTGACGCTGGGAGCAAGGGCAGCCGACCAACGGTCGGCGCTACGAGGGGGAGATTACAGATTGCCCCGTGTGCCCCGCCTTGGCGCAACAACCCGGTAGCGCCGACCGTTGGTCGGCTGCACCGTGCAGGGCGCGGTGCGTTTGTCGGCATCGTGGCGCTGGGAGCAAGGGCAGCCGACCAACGGTCGGCGCTACCTCGGAGGGTTACGGCCGTGGGCCGATACGCCCCGCCTCAATGCGACCGCTGCACCGCGTAGCGGGCCAGGCCGCGGAGGGCGGCCACGGCGTCGTTGTCGGCCAGGCCGTCGAGGGCGCGCTCGGCGGCATCGGCGTATTCCACGGCACGGGCGCGGCTGTATTCCAGGCCGCCGGTCGCGTGGATGGCCGCCAGCACTTCCGGCATCGCCTCGGCATCACCGTTCTGCACGATCTCGCGCAGACGCTGCCGGGTGGTGGCATCGGTATGCGCCATCGCGTGGATCAGCGGCAGGGTGGCCTTGCCTTCGGCCAGGTCGTCGCCCAGGTTCTTGCCCAGTTCGTCGGCGTTGGCCGAGTAGTCCAGCACGTCGTCGGCAATCTGGAACGCGTAGCCCAAGGCCATGCCGTAGTCGTACAGCGCCTGCTGGGTGGCCTCGTCCACGCCGCTGGCGAGCGCGCCCAGGCGGGTGCCGGCGGCGAACAGCACCGCGGTCTTGCGCTCGATCACCCGCAGGTACGCCGCTTCGTCGGTGTCCGGGTTGTGTACGTGCAGCAGCTGCAGCACCTCGCCCTCGGCGATGCGGTTGGTGGTGTCGGCCAGGATCCGCATGACCGGCATGCGATCCAGTTCCACCATCAGCTGGAAACTGCGCGAATACAGGAAATCGCCCACCAGCACGCTCGGGGCGTTGCCCCACAGCGCATTGGCGGTGCTGCGGCCGCGCCGCAGGCTGGATTCGTCCACCACGTCGTCATGCAGCAGGGTGGAGGTGTGGATGAACTCGATGATCGCCGCCAGCTGGTGGTGCTCCGGGCCGGCCTGGCCCACCGCGTGGCCGGCCAGCATCACCAGCATCGGGCGCAGGCGCTTGCCGCCGGCCGAGATGATGTGGTCGGCGATCTGGTTGATCAGCACGACATCCGAGGACAGTCGGCGGCGAATCAGCGCATCCACGGCGGCCATGTCGGGCGCGGCGAGCGTCTGGATCTGGGGCAGGCCCAGCGCGGGGCGGGTGTCTTCGGTAATGGTCATGCGGTCTGACTTTCAGGCTTGACCCGAATTATAGGCGGTGCGGTGGTTTTGCGCCCGCGAAGGCGCCCCGGGGGGGGCACGGGGCAGGGGGGAGGGGCCGGCGAGGTGAATACGTATGCATCCGGCGCCATCGCCCAAGGCGCACGGATAAGCTTGTCGGGTACGTTCTGGCGCCCCCGTTGCGGGTGCCGTGGAAGCCCGGAGGGGGCCCTGAAATGTCGCAGACTCCATGGTGGCGTGGCGCCGTCATCTACCAGATCTACCCGCGCAGTTTCCTGGATGCCAACGGCGATGGGGTGGGTGATCTGCCCGGCATCATCGAGCGGTTGGACTACGTGGCCGCGCTGGGCGTGGACGCCATCTGGGTGTCGCCGTTCTTCACCTCGCCGATGGCCGACTTCGGCTACGACATCGCCGACCATCGCGACGTGGACCCGCTGTTCGGCACGCTGGCCGATTTCGACCGGCTGTTGGCAAGGGCGCACGCGCTGGGCCTGAAGGTGATGATCGACCAGGTGTTCAGCCACACCTCGATCGAGCACGCCTGGTTCCGCGAGAGCCGGCAGGACCGCACCAATCCCAAGGCGGACTGGTACGTGTGGGCCGATCCGCGCGAGGATGGCACCCCGCCCAACAACTGGATGTCGATCTTCGGTGGGGTGGCCTGGCAGTGGGAGCCGCGTCGGGAGCAGTACTTCCTGCACAACTTCCTGGCCGACCAGCCGGACCTGGATTTCCATAATCCGGCCGTGCAGGAGGCGACGCTGGACTACGTGCGGTTCTGGCTGGACCGCGGGGTGGATGGGTTCCGGCTGGATTCGATCAACTTCTGCTTCCACGACGCGCAGCTGCGCGACAACCCGGCCAAGCCGCCGGAGAAGCGGGTGGGTCGTGGTTTCAGCGCGGACAATCCCTATGCCTACCAGTACCACTACTACAACAACACCCAGCCGGAGAACATCGGCTTCATCGAGCGCCTGCGCGGGCTGCTGGACGCCTACCCGGGCACGGTGAGCCTGGGTGAGATTTCCGCCGAGGATTCGCTGGCGACCACGGCCGAGTACACCGCGCCGGGCCGGTTGCACATGGGCTACAGCTTCGAGCTGCTGGTGAAGGACTTCAGCGCAGGATACATCCGCGACACGGTGTCGCGGCTGGAAGCGACGATGACCGAAGGCTGGCCGTGCTGGGCGATCTCCAACCACGATGTGGAACGCGCGGTGACGCGGTGGGGCGGCCATCCGGCCCAGCCGCGCCTGGCGCGGATGCTGGTGGCGCTGCTGTGTTCGCTGCGCGGTTCCATCTGCCTGTACCAGGGCGAGGAGCTGGGGCTGGGCGAAGCGGAGGTGCCGTTCGAGGCGCTGCAGGATCCGTACGGGATTACGTTCTGGCCGAACTTCAAGGGCCGCGACGGCTGCCGCACGCCGATGCCGTGGCTCGATGCGCCGCTGGCGGGCTTCACCAGCGGCGAGCCCTGGCTGCCGATTCCGGCCGAACACCAGGCGGCGGCGGTGGCGGTGCAGGCGCATGACCCGCACTCGGTGTTGAACGCGTTCCGCCAGTTCCTGGCGTGGCGAAAGACGATGCCGACGCTGCTGGTGGGCGACATCGAATTCCTGCACACGGCCGAGCCGGTGCTGATGTTCACGCGCCGGCATGCGGGGGAGACGCTGCTGCTGGCGTTCAACCTGGCAGCCGACACCGCGCGCGTGGCGCTGCCGGCCGGCCGCTGGCAGCCGATGCACGTGCCGGGCCCGGACGTGGGCCACGCCGATGGCGGGACGCTGGTGTTGCCGGCGCAGTCGATGTACTGCGCGCGCCTGGGCTGAGTCGATTTCCGGTGGTATTGAGAGGGCGGGGCGTGATGGCCTCGCCCTTTTTTTGTGTCCCCTCCCAGGTCCAGCGGCAAGGTGGCCGTGGTGGTGTCGTCGCTCGGGCGCCCGGCTGCTGGTGCGCAGCAGGAAGCGAAGCCCTGCCGACCCATCGACCGCCGCTTATCGTTCATGGCGCAACAAAAAACCCCGCTGCCGAAGCAGCGGGGTTTTTGTTGTTGCGGCTGGCGCAGGATCAGAACTTGTAGTTCACGCCCAGCATGTAGGTGCGGCCCCACTCCACGTACTCCAGGGGACGATCCTTGGTTCCCGCGTAGGTGCGATACGGTTCGTTGGTCAGGTTGCTTCCCTGCAGCAGCAGGGTCAGCCCATGCAGGCTGCTGCTGTCGGCGAAGGTGTAGCTGATCTGCGCATCGGTGACGTTCTCGCCCACCACGTAACGCAGGGTGCGGTTGCCGTTGAAGTTGCCGATCTCGCCGATGAAATCCGAACGCCGGCGCTGGCTCACCCGGGCCTCGAACCCGCTACGTTCGTAGTAGGCCGTGAAGTTGTACACCCGCTTGGACAGGCCCGGCAGGCTGATCGGATCGCTGCCCACGCTGGAGGCACTCTCCGGATCCAGGATCTTGATGTCGCTGTCGTTGAACGTCGCACTGGCCTGCACGCCGAAACCACGCAGGCTCTCGGTGAACATGTCCAGCGGGAACGATGCGGTCAGCTCCAGGCCCTTCAGCGTGCCGCCCTCGCCATTTTCCGGCGCGGAGAAGGTGCCGGTGGTCAGCAGCGGGGCGGTCATGCCCGGCGGGATCACGTAGCTGGCCAGCAGGTCGCTGAAATCGTAGTCATCGCGCGACTGCGTATACACGTACGACTTGAGATCCTTGTAGAAGATCGCCGCGGCCACGTAGGCCTTCTCGCCGAAGTACTTTTCGTAGGACAGGTCCAGCGCGTTGGCCCGCCACGGATCCAGCAGCGGGTTGCCGCCACTGCCGCCCGGCTTGCCGGTGGCGGTATCCACGCCGAACTCCAGGCCCGCCCGCATCTGGTCCACGCGCGGGCGTGCCACCTGCTTGGCCGCGGCGAAGCGCAGGGTCTGCTGGTGCGGGAACATGAACACCAGGTTCAAGCTCGGCAGCCAGTCGGTGTAGGTCTTGCCCGCATCGATCGGCAGCACTTCCTGGCCGGCCGGACGCGAGCGGTCGAAGTAGTTGGACTGCGAACTCTGGTCGGTGCGCACCATCTGCACGCCGATGTTGCCGCGCACGCCCACCTCGCCGATATCGGTGTTGATGTTGGCGCGCACCCAGGCGGTGCTGGTCTTTTCCTGCACCGTCCACGCCTTGGGAATCAGGTAGTCCAGGTTGGTCACCGGATTGAACACCATGTAGCGGTCCACCGCGCCCGGCACGTTCCAGGCCGGAATGGAGCCAAGGCCGGCAAAGCCCAGGTTGACCGGGCGGTACTGCAGGTCGCCGGCGATGTTGGCATCGCCCTGGTCGCCGAGCAGGATGTTGCCTTCGGCCTGGGTCTTGTCCTTGCGACGATCGGCGTAGTTCACGCCCACGTCCAGGTCGGCGAACCACTTCATCGCCTCGGGCAGCGCGAAGGTGGCCTGCAGGCGGGCGCCCTTGAGCCGGTCTTCCACCTGCGGCACCTTGCCGTAGCCCGAGCCGTAGATGGTGTTGGTCAGGAACAGCGCATCGGGGTTGGCGTAGTCCAGGCCCGGGCTGATCTGCGAGAAGCCGTTCGGGCGCACGCTCACCCCGACCGAATCCAGCTGCGGCATCGGCGTGAGCTGCAGGTTGTTTTCCAGGTTCAGTTCGTTGCGGGTGGCCTTGGAGTAGTTGACGTCGGCGACGACCTTGACCTTCTCGAAGTTGAACTCGTTGTTCCAGCCGAACGCGTCGATCTTGTCCTTGCGCTTGTTGTACATGCCGCGCACCAGCGGGTACACGCCGGTGGCCACGCCCCCGGTGAAGGTGCCGTCGGCGTTGAGCTGCGGGTTGGTGATCAGCAGGCCCGGGCTGTAGCCGCCGTTGTAGTTGCTGAGGTTGACCTCGAACTGGTTGGCGGTGTCGATCTGCTCGGCTTCGGTGTGGAAGGCATCCAGGGTGCTGGTCCACACGTTGGACGGGCGGAACTGCACGGTGGCCATCACCCCGTCGCGCTCGTTGTTGCCGGTGCGGCGCAGCGCCTTGATGCCGTCGGAGAACACCGTGCCCGGGGCCAGGCCGGGGCGGTTGCCCTGGTCGGTCTGCTCGGTGGTCCACGGCTCATACAGGCCCACCTGGTTCTCCTGGATCGGCATGTCGCTGTGCGCGTAGCCAATCGCGATGCCCAGGGTGTTGTCCATGAACTGGTCGATGTAGCTGGCGCTGAAGCGGTTGCCGTACGGGTCCACGTTGGCGGCCTTGCCCAGCGAGCTCTTCTGGTAGCGGCCGCTGATGGCGATCACGCGCTCGGCGAAGCTCAGCGGGCGCACGGTCTGCATGTCGATGGTGCCCGACAGGCCTTGGCCGACCAGCGCGGCATCGGGGGTCTTGTAGACCACCACGCCGTTGACCAGCTCGGACGGATACTGGTCGAACTCGACGCTGCGGTTGTCGCCGGTGCTGACCACTTCACGCCCATTGAGCAGGGTGGTGGCGAAATCCGGCGACAGGCCGCGCACGCTGATCACCTGCGCACGGCCGGCCACGCGCTGGGCGGCCAGGCCGGGCAGGCGGCCCAGCGATTCGGCGATGCTCACATCCGGCAGCTTGCCGATGTCTTCGGCCGAGATCGCCTCGACCACCGAGGTGGCGTCCTGCTTGATCGCGATTGCGTTCTCGATGCCACGGCGGATGCCGGTGACCTGCACGGTATCCAGGTTGGTGGCCGCGGTCCCTGTCGGCGGGTTGGTCGTGGGTTCGGCCGTCTGCGCCGATGCCATCAACGGCGTCAGGGCGACGGCCAGCGCGATACTCAGCGCGCTGCGCTTGCGGTTCAACATTTTCCCCTCCCAGGCAATGTTGCCAATCGATTTTTTGGTTGCCCGGAGAACCGGGAGCGTCACGGCGCGGTGGCCGTTGACTGCGTGGCTATGGTAGGCAGCGCATCGGCTGCGGGAATCACCCTGCATACGTATTCAATCGGATTTACAGCGTTGGAATCGGTTACAGGTACGCCATCGCATTCGCGCTGCCGCTCCACGATCTGATTGGCAAATCGCGGCCCCCGCCTCACAAACACCCACGCCCCCGCGCCGTTGGCAGCGCGCTCTGACTCAGGGGCTCCCCCCGGCGTGGCATCGGTGGGCTGAGCGCAATGCGCTCCACCACCTACAACGGGGTGAAGCGGATCGCCTGGCCGCCGCCGGGGGCCAGGGTCAGCACCAGCGCATCGGCGCTGGTGACCTCGCGGGTTTCGCGCACGAACGCAAACGGGTTGCCGCGGAAGTCCGCACCGTCGCCATCACGGTAGATCTCGGCGCGGTAGCGCACGCCGGGCGCCAGGAAGCCCAGCGATACCGGGAGCACGCGGCCGTGTTCGTCGGTGATGCTGCCCAGGAACCAGTCGCGGCTGTGGCGGTCCTTGCGCACGATCGTCACGTAGTCGCCCACCTCCCCGTCGAGCACGCGCGAGTCGTCCCAGTCCACGGCCACGTCCTCGATGAAGCGGAACGCCTGGCGGTGCTGCAGGTAATGCTCGGGCAGGTCGGCGGCCATCTGGATCGGACTGTAGATCGCCACGTACAGCGCCAGCTGCCGCGCCAGCGTGCTGGGAATGGCCTGGCCGCCGCGCCCCTTCAGGCTGAGGATGCCGGGGGTGTAGTCCATCGGCCCGGCCAGCATGCGGGTGAACACCAGGTTGACCTCGTGCTCGGGCGGGTTGGGCGGCTGGCCCCAGGCGTTGTATTCCATGCCGCGGGCGCCTTCGCGCGAAATCCAGTTGGGGTAGGTACGGCGCAGCCCGGTGTCCTTGATCGGCTCGTGCGGGTTCACCGCGATGTGCCGCCGGGCGGCCTCCTGCACCACCTTGAGGTGGTGGCGGGCCATGAACTGGCCGTCGTGCCACTCGCGCCACAGCGGGCCGCCGGCCGGATTGCGCCGGTCCACCTGGCCGTCATCGCAGACGTAGCCGCTCTTGAACTGATCCACGCCCAGCCGCGCATACAGGTCCAGCGCGGCGCCGAGCTGGTCTTCGTAGTGTTCGATCGCGCAGCCGGTTTCATGGTGGCCGATCAGGTGCACGCCTTTGCCGGCGGCGTAGGCCGACAGCGCGGCGATGTCGAAATCGGCGGTGGGCCGGGTGAAGTCGAAGTCGTAGCCGTTGCCCACCCAGTTGCCGTCCCAGCCGGGGTTCCAGCCTTCCACCAGCACCCCGCGGAACCCGTGCGCGGCGGCAAAGTCGATCACCTTGCGGGTCTTGGCCGTGGTGGCCGCGTGCCGGGGCCCGGTGGCCCAGCTCTCCTGGTCCAGATGCATCGACCACCACACGCCCAGGTATTTGGACGGCTTGACCCAGCTCACATCGCCCAGTGCGTTGGGCGCGTTGAGGTTGAGGATCAGGTCCGACTCGACCAGTCCACCGGCACGATCACTGATCTGCAGGGTGCGCCAGGGCGTGTCGAAGGGCAGGCGGCGACGCACCTTCCAGCCTTCGGCCGAGGGCGACAGCTGCGCGCGCAGGCGCTGGCCGTCGGTGCGGCGCAGCCACATGCCGGCATAGTCCACCAGCGCCGCCTCGTGGATGGCCACGTGCAGGCCATCGCGACTGCGCAGGGTGAGGGGCGTATGCGCCAGCGGCACCTGCTCCAGCGGGGTGCGCTGGTACAGGTATTCGTAGTGGATCGGCTCGCCGGCGGGGATCCACCACGCGGTGGAGGTGGGCGCGATCGCGAACTCGGTCAGCTCGTCATCGATGATCGCCTCGTCCAGGCCGGCCTGTTCGGGGAAGTGGTAGCGGAAGCCGACGCCGTCATCGAAGGCCCGGAACACCACCTCGAAGCGGCGCTTCGCACCGCTGCGTTCTCCGAGCTGCACGCTCACCTCGTTGTAGTGGTTGCGCACGTAGCGGCGCTCGCCCCACGGCTGTTCCCAGGTCTCATCGAAGGTGCGCGTGTTCTGGCCGAGCACGGCCAAGTCACGGTCCAGCCGCCCGTCGCGCAGCTGGAACCCAAGCCTGGATGCGTCCACGACGGTCTGGCCGAAGCGTTCGACCCGGTAGCTGGGGGTGCCGCCATCCAGTTGCAGGGACACCCGCAGCACCTTGCCGGGCGATGTCACGCTGGCCACGGTGACCGGTTCGGCGCTGGCGACGAAGGCCAGCAGGGACAGCCCAAGGGCCAGCCAGGGCAGGCGGCCACGCGTATGCGATGCACGCCGGCGATGCGTATCTGTCGGCATTTCCCCTCCCAAGGCGGCCGGAACATGGTTCGGACTATAGCCACGCAGATCGGGCGGTCCCGCCGCAGTGGCATGAATACGTATGCAAAGGGGCGCGCATCCGGGCCTGCCGTCTACCATGGGGCCAGGCACCCTGGGAGGGGGCCGCGAGCGCAACCGTCGCTCATCGCTGCGACGGCCTGCGTAACCACAACGCGTGCAAAGAGGGAGGGAGGCGCCGGGTGCAAGCCGGGTTGCCGCTTCGATGCTGAAGATGATCTGCCTGACCGCTGCCCTTGGGCTGGCGCTGGGTTCGACCGCAACCGCGGCGGACCTCACTTTCGATGGCCGCACCGCGCGTGCCACGTCCGCTGCCGATGGCGGCTTCCAGCTGCATGCCGCCGGCGGCGATGTAGCCATTGCCGCCCAGCCGATGCGCAGCCGCACCGACAGCGTGCTGTTCGATGCGTTGTTCGCGCTGGCCCAGCAGGAGATGGATGCCGACCGCGTCGATGCGATCCGCGACCCGGCGTTCAACCAGGGCAACCCGGTGCCGTGCGAGTGCTTCCAGACCGGCGAGCGCTGGCCCTATGTCTGGACCCGCGATGTGAGCTTTGCCGCCGACCTGGCGCTGGCGCGGCTGGATCCGGTGCGCACCCGGCAATCGCTGCAGTTCAAGCTGTCGGCCGCACGCGATGGCAGCACGCCGGGGCTGTTCGTGGCCCAGGACACCGGCTCGGGCGGCAGTTGGCCGATCAGCAGCGACCGCGTGGTGTGGTTCCTCGCCGCGCGCGGGCTGCTCGACGACCCCGCCTTTGCCGAGCAGGTCTGGCAGGCGCTGCAGGCCACCCTCGCGCAGGACCGCGCCGCGGTGTTCGACGCGCGCATCGGGTTGTACCGGGGCGAGACCTCGTTCCTGGATTGGCGCGAGCAGACTTACCCGGCGTGGACGCGGCAGGACGTGCGCTTCATCGGCGAGTCGTTCGCGCTGTCCACCAACGTGCTGCACTACCAGGCGCTGCGGCTGGCCGAGCGCCTGGCGCGCGAGCGCAACGACGCCCGGGCCGGCGAGTACGCCGACTGGGCCGACACGCTGGCCGCGCGGATCGATGCGCGGTTCTGGCGCGAGGACGCCGGCATGTACATGAGCTACATCGGTGAAGCCGCGCACCCGGTGCCCTATGCCAAGTACGACCTGCTGGCGCTCTCGCTGGGCGTGCTGGCCGACGTGTTCCCGGCCGACCGTGCCCGCCGCGCCCTGGCCGCCTATCCGGCGGTGGAGGGCGGCAGCCCGGTGGTGTGGCCGCAGGAAGCGCAGCAGCCGATCTACCACAACCGCGCGGTCTGGCCGTTCGTCAGTGCGTATTCGCTGCGCGCCGCGCGCCGGCTGGATGATGCGGCCCGTATCCAGCTGGAAATCGACTCACTGATGCGCGGCAGCGCGCTGGCCGGTTCCAACATGGAAAACTACGAGATGCGCCGCCTGGCCGTGCATGTCGATGAGGGCGCGTTGAGCGGCCCGGTGGTCAACTCGCCGCGCCAGCTGTGGTCGGTGGCCGGCTACCTGTCGATGGTGCTGGAAGGCGTGTTCGGCGTGGAAGCCGACGGCAGCGTCGCGCCAAAATTGCCGGTCGCGCTGGTGACGCCGTTGTTCGGCACCCGCAGCAGCATCGAACTGGACGATGGCAGGACCCGTTACATCCTCAAGCGTCCGCGCACGCGCGGTGGCACGTTGCTAGTGGCCGGTCGGACCACGCGCAAGGGCAACACCGTGACCGTGCAGCTGGTGGCGCAACCGGCAGCGGGTGCATCGCGGCCGGCCAGTGTCCACCCCCGCTCGGCAATGCCTGCCGCCGCCGCTGCGTTCGCCTCCGCCACGCCGGCCGCGCCCACGCCGGTCAAGCGTGGCAAGGGCTGGTCCATACCCATCCCCGCCCAGCACGTGCTGTGGCTGGACGGCCGCCAGGTCAGCACTGCCTCACCGCTCCTCCTCGGCGACGACGGCCAGCAGCACTGCCTCAGCATGACCCGTCGCGAGGGCGCGCTGGAATCGCTGCACAGCCCGATGACCTGCGTGGGCCCGCAGCAGCGCCTGGCCGGCGCCACCCACTGGGCCTGGAGCGCCAGCGCGCCGACCCGGGTGCGCGTGCGCCTGCGCTATGACAACCCCAATGGCCCGATCAACACCGGGGTGACCGCCGCGGTGAAGCAGCTGGTGGCGCAGTGCCCCGGCCAGCCGGCGCAGCGCGCCACCGTGGTGATGCCGCACAGCGTGGGCCGGCAGGACTCCACCGCCGCCGAGTTCGATCTGCCCAAGGGGCGCTGCCGTTTCAGCCTGGAACAGGGGTTCAACATGAGCGCGCTGGCGCACTTTGCCACCTATAACGGCGGCAAGGGCGGGCGCGACGGCGTGCTCAACCAGGCCCGGGTGGATGCCCTGCTGCTGGCGCCGATCGCCGCCAGCGCGGAGCCGGCCCGATGACCCGTCCCGCCAAGCCCACGCTGTCGTTCTGGCAGATCTGGAACATGTGCTTTGGTTTCCTCGGCATCCAGTTCGGCTTCGCGCTGCAGAACGCCAATGCCAGCCGCATCTTCGAGACCCTCGGCGCGCCGATGGACGCGGTACCGGGGCTGTGGATCGCCGCGCCGTTGACCGGGCTGCTGGTGCAGCCGGTGATTGGCTACTGGTCCGACCGCACCTGGACGCGCTGGGGCCGGCGCCGTCCGTATTTCATGGTTGGCGCGGTGCTCACCACGCTGGCGCTGCTGGTGATGCCCAACTCGCCCACGCTGTGGATCGCCGCCGGCACGCTGTGGGTGCTGGATGCCTCGATCAACGTGTCGATGGAGCCCTTCCGCGCCTTCGTGGGCGACCAGTTGGCGCCCCGCCAGCGCCCCACCGGCTATGCGATGCAGAGCTTCTTCATCGGCGTCGGCGCGATCGTGGCCAGCTTCCTGCCGTTCATCCTGGCCCACTTCGGCGTGGCCAACACCGCCGCGGCAGGGCAGGTGCCGGACACCGTGCGCTACGCCTTCTACTTCGGTGCGGTGGTGCTGCTGGGCGCGATCTGCTGGACGGTGTTCAGCACCCGCGAGTATTCGCCGGCCGAGCTGGCCGGCTTCGCCGATGCCGAGCCGCCGGCCGCGCACCGGGCCACCGCCGTGGCCGGCCCGCCGCCCTGGTTGCAGAGTGCGGCCTGGCTGGCGTTGGGCGCGGTGCTGGCCGCGGCCATCGCCTGGCAGCGCGGCGACAAGATGCTGTACGTGCTGGCCGGGCTCTGCGCGGCATACGGGCTGCTGCTGGGCGTGTCACGGCTGTTGCCGGGCACGCACATGCTGGCGCAGATCGTCGATGACCTGCGCGCGATGCCGCGCACCATGCGCCGCTTGGCGTGGGTGCAGTTCTTCTCGTGGTTCGCCCTGTTCGCGATGTGGATCTACACCACCGCGGCGGTGGCCGGCTCCCACTTCGGCTCCACCGATCCGGCGTCGGCGGCCTACAACGAAGGCGCCAACTGGGTGGGCGTACTGTTCGGTGCCTACAACGGCTTTGCCGCACTGGCCGCGCTGCTGATCCCGCCGATGGTGCGCCGGCTGGGGCTGCGCTGGAGCCATCTGGTCAACCTGTGGCTGGGCGGGCTGGGCCTGATCTCGCTGGCAGTGATCGACGATCCCACCTGGCTGCTGCTGTCGATGGTCGGGGTGGGGTTCGCCTGGGCCTCGATCCTGTCGCTGCCCTATGCGCTGCTGTCTGACAGCGTGCCGGCCGCCAAGATGGGGGTCTACATGGGGCTGTTCAATTTCTTCATCGTCATCCCGCAGTTGATCGCGGCCAGCGCGCTGGGCTTCATGCTGCGCACCTGGCTGGGGGGCGATCCGATGCACGTGCTCGCACTCGGCGGGGCCAGCCTGCTGCTGGCCGGCCTGTGCGTGCTGCGCGTGCCTTCCACACAGGAGCTTGCCTGATGCATCGTTTTTCCCGGTTGTCGCTGGGCCTGTCCCTGACCCTGCTCTCGGCCCACGCCGTGGCCGCACCGCGCCCGGAGTACGTGGGCACCACCGAGCCGTTCGCCAGCGATGCGGTGTACTTCGTGGTCACCGACCGCTTCGTCAACGGCGACCCGTCCAACGACCATCGCGACCAGGGCGGCAAGCACCGCACCTTCGATATCCCGGTGCCGTGCCCGGACAAGGTGGACGGCAACATCGGCTACCTCGGTGGCGACTTCAGGGGCGTGCTCGACAACGCCGACTACATCCGCCAACTGGGCTTTGGCGCGGTGTGGATCACCCCGATCGTGGACAACCCCGATGAAGCCTTCACCGGCAGCAAGCCGATCAGCTGCACCAGTACCCTGACCGACCGCGGCAAGACCGGCTATCACGGCTACTGGGGCATCAACTTCTACAAGGTCGATGAGCACCTGCCCAGCGC